>UMIE01012915.1_pt1 | contig 13935 bp, 12 predicted proteins | sample 1965711 | NCBI WGS metagenome assembly UMIE01 (sample SAMEA4836116, study PRJEB28245) | human gut metagenome | biome: gut microbiome; material: fecal sample | place: Denmark | collected 2008 | reverse complement strand
TGCTTCCCCCATCGTTCAGAGATGGGGGTTTTGAAGAGCTTCCCTAACTGATGATATAATAAAATAAGGGGATGTGGCGTTAACCCTTAAGGAGTCGTTCGCAGGCATTATAATACTCTATCCAAAATATTGGGATTGGCAGACAAGGCATGCTTGTTGTCCTGAAGATGTCTGTCATAGAATTTTGAATCGTCAGCAACCTGATGTTAGGTATTGGGTTAGGTGCTGCCGAACTGTAGAGTGGATACTTATAAAATTGAATCTTCTGTAACAGCTAGATTCATTCTTTTGAACAAGTTGAGATATAGATGAAAAGAGTCCAAAAAATCCTTTGTGTCGCAATCTCGGTATTGTTGGTGAGTGCTTGCCAGGCACCGCGCGGTTTGCAACATGAGGTCTCTGTGCCTCAAACTGTTGTTGATAAGCAACAGTCAGAAGCCATCCAAAAATTAGTTCAGAGGCTTGTAGATCAGCCAATGGGTAGTGTTCAGGTTTTGAACAACTCGCCGTACGGATCGGCCCAAATCTCTAAGGATCGTGAATATGTAAACGGTCTAGGGGAACGTTGTTGCCGTTTTACTATAACTACCGAAGACGGACAGCAATATGCGGCCGTGTGTCGCGGTAATGATAAGCAGTGGCGTTATGTTGAGCTTGTTCACTAATGCTTCATCCCTAATGGCTGAACTATGCAGTGGTGCAATTGTTGAAGCAAGAGTAATTTCTGCTCTTATGCTTCGAGAGATTCATACTATTAATGGTAACAGTAAGTTAGGGTATTTATGGGTATTAATTCAAAGCGTTTTTAGTATTGGTGTGTTTTGGGCGGCCCGAAACTTTTTTGGTATTGCGCAAGCACCTCACGGAATGGGGATGGCCATGTTTCTAGCTCTAGGTTTTGGAGTTTGGAACATATTTACGGATACAATTAATCGTTGTTTGTCCGCGGTTAGCGGTAATAAAGGGTTGTTGACTTTTCCGCAAGTGACTGAACTAGATGTAATGATATCGAGAACTTTGGTTACGACGGCGACTCAGATATTGGTAACGGCTTTGATAATTTGCGCGGGTAGACTGATTTTTGACGAACCTTTCATGTTAGGCGATTTGCCATTGCTTCTCATATTGATTATTACTGTTCCTATGTTGTCGTTGGGCTTTGGCCTATTACTGTCCTCTTTTGCAGTTTTTTTCCCAGCTCTCGAAAAGATTGTACCGATGATTTTACGTATCATCTTTTTTATTTCCGGTGTTTTCTTTTCGGCCTCGATTTTTAGTGATTCAATCTCGGAGTATTTGTTGTGGAATCCAGTGATGCATGCTGTAGAACTCTCAAGAGAGGCTATGCATGCATCCTATGCTGTTCCAGGGGTAAGTGTCTCGTACCTATGTTTGTGTGCATTGACGGTATCTGCTTTAGGTGGCTATCTCGAGCGATATGTTCGTAGTCGCAGGAACAAGTGATGATCGAATTACAATCTGTCTGCAAGCGTTATCGTGTAAAAAACGGCTGGCATACTGTGCTAGATAAGGTTAATCTTCGAATTGAAGAAGGCAAAAGTTTGGGCATTCTTGGGGTAAATGGTGCAGGGAAATCAACCATGATTCGCATCATTGGTGGTGCTGAACAACCGGATTCAGGTCGAGTTATTAGAACATCCCGCGTTTCATGGCCAATAGGTTTCAGCGGTTGTTTTCATGGGTCCCTAACTGGACGCGAGAATTTGCGTTTCGTTTCGAGAATTTATGGAATGAATACCCGAAAGGTTAATGAATATGTAGAAGAATTTGCCGAGCTCGGAGAATACATGGATATGCCGATTAATACTTATTCTTCTGGTATGCGAAGTAAATTGGCCTTCGGATTGTCTATGGCGATTGGGTTTGACTTTTATCTTATTGATGAGGCATATTCGGTTGGAGATGCAGCGTTTAAGATAAAAGCAGAGAAGGCTCTAAAGGAAAAAGCTTCAACATCCACATTGATTTTTGTTTCCCACAGTATGACTGCTATCAAGCAGAATTGCCTATGCGGAGCGGTACTTAATGCAGGTCAGCTCGTTTATTACCAGAACGTAAACGATGCTATTAAAGAATATACGGAAATTTGCAATGCAAAACGATGATAAAAAAGATGTCTATGGGTCGACAGCTGTTCCAGAAGCGAATCAAATGCTTAAGACTGCTAGTCCTTCAGCCATAGGCGAACAGAAATTTTTCGTATTCAAAAAATGGTGGCGTCGGAGATCCGTTTTTGAGAAAGAGTTCTGTAGTTTTGTTGTCTTGCCCACTCTACTAACATTCGGCTACTTTGCAGTATTTGCGTCTCCGATGTATGTATCGGAGACCAAGTTTGCCGTCAAGGACGTCGTAGAACAAGGGGCAGGTATTGATTTAGCATCTCAGATTTTTAAGACATCGTCTTCATCGGTTCAGAATGCTCGAATTGTCGAAGCTTATCTCCAATCATTGGATCTGTTTACCGCTTTGGATCGCGATCAAAAGATAATTGATCACTATTCCTCAATTTCTTATGATTGGTTCTCTCGTTTGCCTAAAGACCCGACATCATGGGAGAAGGAAGATTTCTGGTCGCGTGTTTCTCAGTCTAGGCTTGATATTGAGAGTGGAATCGTGACTTTCAATGTACGTGCATATGATCCGCATGTAGCACAGTACGTTGTTCAGGCTGCATTGAGGGCCAGTGAAGTATTGGTCAACGAGATGAATGAGCGGTCACGAAATGATTCGATCAAACTGGCGTCGAATGAAGTGAAAGTTGCTCAGCAACGTGTAATGAATGCTCAGAAAGCGCTGGAGTCTTTCCGCAATGAACATCAAGATTTTGATCCAAAGATAACTGCTACCGGATTACAGACATTGGTGTTTGAGCTAGAAGGAGAGCGATCAAAAGTAAAGGCACAAATTGAGGAAGCACGATCGTACATGCGCGACAATGCGCCAATGGTACGAAGTCTCGAAAAGCGTTTGGCGGCCATTGAATCGCAACTTAATGCAGAAAAAGCACGAATTGCAGGAGATGGCGAATTAGCATCCCCGATGAATTCGTGGATTTTTCAATATGAAAACCTCATGTTAGACAGCGAGTTTGCACAGAAACAACTTGTTTCAGCAATGACAGCACTAGAACAGGCTAGAGCAATGGCTTTGGCTAAAACGCAGTATGTCGTGCCGATTCAACAACCGACATTGCCAGATGAATCTCGTTATCCTCGAACTTGGATGTTCACACTTTGTGCATTCTTTGGCTTCTTCTTCTTGTATGGAATGATACGATTAATCATTGCTTCCATACGAGAACATGCAGGCTTCTAATTATAAGAGTTAAAAATGCAATTCAATCCATTGAAAATTGTTGCGTTGACAACCGTTTTGTCTACTGCGATGGTGTCAAGTGGAGCTTTCGCAACTAATGAAAGCGAAGCGACATATGTATCGGTGCTTGGTCAAAGTACCAACCCTTCACCGTCTAGCTTGGGAATTCCTGAAACGGCTTCAGCTATGCCGATGGCACCAATTATTGGTCGTAACGGGACGCAGTTGAGTGGGAATGATTCTTCACATGATTATCGACGAAAGATTTTGCCGGTAACGAGTGTAGTTGCACCTGCTTGGGCTCAAGGTCCTCTGACTAATGCTACATCAGTCTTGTTGCGTCCGTTCGCTGCTAACCTTTTTGAAGGGCGTTTCGCTGCAACATTTAGCGATACGGCATCTTCTGACTATATCCTAGCGCCTGGAGACCGTATTGTGGTCCGAGTTTGGGGGGCTCGTAGTTATGACGATGTTTTGGTGGTAGACCAACAGGGGAATCTTTTTTTGCCGGAAGTCGGGCCAATTCATGTTGCCGGGTTGCGACAGAGTAGCCTTCTTGCCACAGTACGTAAAGCTATTGCCGGCGTATTTACTGATAACATTCAGGTTTATGTTAATCTTCAGAGTGCGCAGCCAGTTGCTGTTTATGTGACTGGATTTGTCAATAGTCCTGGTCGATATGCTGGAGGTTCTCTTGATTCGATAATGTCTTTTATCGATCGCGCAGGGGGCATTGATTCCTCACGTGGTAGCTATCGCCATATCGAGGTGATTCGCAACAATAAGGCAATAGAGAACCTTGATCTGTATCGTTTTGCTTTGGAAGGAAAGGTTCCAAACTTTCGTTTGAGAAACGGAGATGTCATCCTTGTCAAAGAAAAGGGAGTTTCGGTTTCGGCTTATGGTTTGTTAAGAGAACAGGCTATATATGAGTTTTCAAAACCTTCAGTTGCTAAGGGGGCTGGATTAATTCAACTTGCGGTTCCAGAGCATAAGGTATCACATGTAAGTGTGACAGGAACAAGAAATCAGGTACCAATTAATCGATATTTATCCATTGCTGAATTCAAATCTTTTACTTTAGCTGATGGGGATATTGTGGAATTCGTTGCAGATAATCCGGGCACAACGATAATGGCGACAGTGAGCGGAGCCATAACGGGAGCGTCTCGTTATCCTATTCGTAAGACACAGAAATTACGAGAGTTTCTTCGCCAAATTGAGGTCGAACCAGAACTCGCGGCCATAGATTCCATTTATTTGCGACGAAAAAGTGTGGCTCGTGATCAGAAAGTAGTTATCAAGGATTCTCTTCGCCGACTCGAACAAAGTGCTTTAACAGCTGTAGCAAGAACTCCTGAAGAGGCACAGATAAGAGTTAAGGAAGCAGAATTAATTCAAGACTTTGTTAAACGTGCTTCAACCTTGGAGCCTGATGGTGTAGTCGTAATTTCTCGTGGTGGTCAAATATCTGATATTCGGCTTGAGGATGGAGATGAGGTTGTAATTCCGCAAAAGTCAAATGTTGTTATGGTAACTGGCGAAGTAGTTGTTCCCAAAGCTATTGCTTATGATCCAGGGATGTCATTAGATGATTACTTAGCTGCGGCTGGAGGTGTTTCGTCTAGGGCTAATGATCAACAAATTTTAGTTGCCAAAGCGAACGGAGAGATTGGTTTAGCAGATCATCTCGGTATCAAACCCGGAGATCGTGTTATAGTACTTCCAAAGGTTGATAGTAAAGTTCTCTTGTTGGCCAAAGATGTCATGCAGATGATATATCAGATTGCTGTTGCGACGAAAGTTGCAATTGATATTTAAGGATTGTTTATGATTGATACCATAGATATTGCAATGATTGGCAACGAAGGGTACCGAATCCCAGCGTTGACGACTCTCTTTAGCATGAAAAGGAATAAAAAGGAGAGCTCAAATTATCGCATCAATTTTATCACTGATAAAGAATCAAATCTTGATGTCTTAAAGACTCTTCAAGACGACGATTTCCAGATTAACCTTATAAAGGTTGACGTTGAAAAATATAAAAAGTTCGATGTCATAAAATCAGAAATTCGTTCGGCCACTTCTGTCAGTCTTGCAAAATTCGAATTGTGGCAATTAATACCTGAAAGCAACAGGTGTATCTATTTGGATTGTGATCTAATTGTTAGGCATGACTTAGCGGATCTCTATAGTCTTGACATGAAAGGGTATCCGATTGCAGCAGTCATAGATAGCGGCAGCATTTATTACAAGCACAATTATGTAAAGAAATGTAGTAGCTATTTCAATAGTGGCGTAATGCTATTGGATATGAAGCAACTTCGTGATATTAATGCTACTGATAAATTAATTGCCTGCAAGAAAGATCTAACTGATTCTTTATTAATGGATCAAGATGCTTTCAATGTGGTCTTTGATAGGACTGTATTATTGCTTCCTATAAAGTATAATTTCCTGTACATTAATATGATCCGTTCAACTGGCAAATGGACGATGGATCAATTGAATGAGACCTATAAAACTTCCTATAAATCTTTAAACCAGTTGCAAGATGAGTCGGTGATTCTACATTTTGCGTCCAAGGATAAACCGTGGAAGAATATGACGGTTCCGGTCTTTAAGATTTGGACAGAATACCATGATGAGCTGGCAGTTTTATACCCGTCGCTCGGAATAGTTCCTTCTGCTGCTGAAAAGAAAGATAAGAGAGAAATTAATAAAGAGCCATTAGTATCAGTCATTATTCCTGTATTTAATACAGGAAAATGGTTGTGTCGTGCTTTAGACTCTGTGCTTGCGCAGACCTATAAAAGCTTTGAAATTATCATTGTAGATGATGGATCTAGTGACAATTCGGTAGATATTTTACGAGAGTATAAAGATAAAGACAGTAGAATACACATTTATACTCAGAAAAACGCCGGACAATCGACAGCAAGAAATCGTGCATTGATCTATTCTAAGGGTGAGTTCATCTATTTCTTTGATAGTGATGACTATATCGTACCCCAAACACTTGAGAAACTAGTTGATGTCGCAACAAAGGATAAGTTGGATTTGGTTCTCTTTGGAGGCGGTGAAAGCTACTATGAGAATGCCGATCTAGAAAAACAGTTCCCTCTTTACAAGACTTTCTACAAAAAGAAGAAGGATTATCCTGGTATATATGATGGCAAGCAAATATATCCAGAACTAGTAAAAAACAAAGATTACAATGTTTCGCCATGCCTCCAGTTTATTCGAAGATCTCTTGTTGATAAATGGTCAATTTACTTTTATGAGAATATCATCTATGAAGACAATTTATTCTCGTTGCAAATTTTGACTCATGCGCAGCGAGTAAAAGTACTTCGAGAGGAATTCTTTATTAGGACCGTGAGAAGTCAATCAACTATGACGTCCGTAAAAACAGAATATTCCTATGCTTCTCACCAGAAATTAATGGTGGCATTGATAGAGTATCTTTACGAATGTCGAGAATTCGATACTGCAACAAAAGAAGCCTTACTCTCGCAGATTTCTTATTTTGTGCGATCGACACTAAAAAAGTATGAAGAATATTCTTTCGGTAAAGGCAAGGTTGCGGTATATAACACTCCATTTGAAGCTGTTATTTTTATGCTTTTGTCTAATGCTGCTACGCATTCGAAAGATTCCTCAACCGGAATGCTAAACAGTGTTATCAATAAGTTTTTCGGATATTTCCACAAAGACCCAAGTAATACTTCTTCCGGTCAAAATAAAGCAAATAAATCGAATGAAGTTTCTCGAGAAAAAGGTAGCGATACGAAAAAGGAGGGGGCGAATGAATCGCTCCAGTTGTTAACTGTGGGTAAGAGTAGAACTTTTACAGGGTTAAAATTATCAGCACCAGTTGGCGATAACTACTATCATAAAAAAATACCTCTCGAACAAAATTTCGATCAGATTACTGTAGATTTGCAGGGAGTCTCCTTGTCCGATAGTTCTTCACTATTGTCAATAGGTCTTTTAGATGTGGCTACAAATAAGTTTAGCAAGCTAGTGAATTGTAAACAGTCTAAGAATTTAAAGCTGCAGATAAAGGTGGAGTCCAATGGAGCTAAAAGTTATATTTTAATTCTATATGCTGGACAACATGGGAAGACGAGCGGGCATACTCTTAATGTTGAACATCTAGAGATAAGTTATTATTCGCGATAATTCTTTAATAAACTCGTCATCGGTTGAGATGACGAGTTTATGTTTACTTGTTTCAAAGGTATTTAAATGCAACAAATAAAAACGTTCGATAACGCGCATATTGCTAATAATATGCTTTCTGTCGATTCCAACAAATCAAAACTAATAAACTCTACTATTACATTTCATGGGGGGGGGGGAACGTTTTGATAATTGAAGATGGTGTTAGCATTATAAATTCTGATTTGCAGTTTCGAGGGAATGGTGCGATTGTATATATTGCTTGCAATAAGTATCCGGTAAAGATAAATGTGCAGGCCTGGACTAATACCATGTTGTACATTGGTGAAAATGTTCATTTTACTGGGCCACTTCGGATTAGCCTTTCAGAAGAGCAAAATGTTTTAATTGGTGATTTATGCACATTTGCTGTTGAATCCGTAATTAGAACTTCGGATGCTCATCTTATTTATGATTGCATTACAAGGAAAAGGATCAATCCTAGTAAATCCGTCCTTATTGGAGAAAAGGTTTGGATTGGCCAAGGGGTCACCCTTTTAAAAGGTACTACCGTTGGGTCTGGATCAATTATCGGAACTTGTTCAGTAGTATCTAATAAGAGAATTGGTACAAATGAATGTTGGGCAGGTAATCCAGCAAAACTGATCAGAAGAGGAGTTTTTTGGTCTGGTATATGTACCCATAATTTTACTACTGAAACGGCAACAACATTCGAATTGGCAAAAGGAAACTATAATGTGTTCGTTTCTGACAAGACGGTTGATTGCTTTTCTAAAATTTGCGAAATTGATGTTGCTGATATTCAAAAAAAGCTCTCTTACATAAAAACTTTGAGGCAATAAGTAAGCTTTTGCATGATGAAGTTAATTGATTTTGTTATTGAAAAGACTAAAGTATTTCTAGGGAGTGGTACTGTGAATGAACTAATTGAAAATGTCGACGGCATTTGCATAAAGTATAAATTTAAAAAACAGAAGTATGATTTTAACCATCTTGTAGTCGTTTTTTCAGGCTATGGTGATGGCTCTGAATTCACGTACAATATGGAGAATGTCCTAACTTATTGTCCGTGCAATGTCTTATGGGTAAAGGATGAATTCTTCGGTAGATGTTCATACTATCTTTGCCATGATAGAGATTTTAAAATAAGCCATTCTGTTAATAAGTTCATAGAGATGAAACTTGCTGAGCTGAACATTACGAAAGATGAGTGTACAGTTGTCGGCTTTTCTAAGGGGGGGACAGCAGCCATTTATTTTGGAATGGTTTTTGGTTATCATAATATCCTTGCGTCTGCTCCTCAATACAAATTGGGATCATTTGTCAAAAAGAATAGACCAGAAACGCTTAAACATATGGCTGGTGATCATGAAGATTCTCAAGCGTATTTAGATAACATAATGCTCTCCAGTATTGAAGATTATCCAGAAAGTCTTAATAAAAATATCTATATAATAATATCTCCGTCTGACCCGGATTTTGATGAGCAGAACTATTATTCTAATCGTTTAAATGGTATTGGTAACCTAAATATATTCGTATCGGAGTCGGAATTTGTTCGTACTCATGCCATGGTTACTATGCATAATGTTCCATTAATACTATCGATAATCTATTCTTTAGGTTCTGGAGTTTCTCCGAAATATGGAAATGTTGTATTAAAACCTTCGGCTCCCAAAGCTATACATGAAAGTAAAAGTAAAGAGGTGGTTGTTCAGCTTAGGAAATCACAAATCAGCGGCAGTAAAATTTATCCGGAGGGAGTGGGTATAATTAGGGGGGTTAATTGTAATGGTTATGGAGATATTCAGTACAAGTTAGTTCTTGTCTCATCTGATTCTGCTAGATTTGAATATGAATTAGCTAAAAGTAATAAGCCAATTCTAACCCGGGAATTTTTTAAGAGTTCTTTTGTTGTATATGATAAATGCTGGTTCTGTACAAAATCTTTCTCAGGGTTGGATTTGTCGGATTTGCCAGTCGGTGAATACACAGCGTATTTGATTTTGAAGAGCAGAGATGAGAAATTTGAGCGTCCGATCACTTCAGTGATGAGTATTGATATAAAATCAAATGATAACAAATATTCCTATCGATTTAAATCGAGTTCGGAAGGAACAACTCTTGAGAAGATCAACTTCGTTTGATGTATATATTTATAAATAATGATATAATAACGACGACTGTGTGTTGATTTGAAATTTTTGTTAAGGTTACAGTGAAATGTGTGGAATTGTTGCTGCTACGAGCTATCGCGATGTTGTACCTATGCTTTTGGAAGGCCTTCGCCGTCTTGAGTACCGTGGCTATGATTCTTGCGGGATCGCTACTCTTGACCATGGAGTTCTGAGGAGGGCTCGAACAGTGTCTCGTGTTCACGAGCTTTCAGAGCGTGCAAGTCAAGATGGCGTAACCGGCACGACCGGTATTGCACATACAAGATGGGCTACCCATGGGGCACCTGAGGTGTGCAATGCTCATCCGCACGTCTCGCGTGGTCATATTGCGTTGGTGCATAACGGCATCATCGAGAATTATGAAAAAATTCGCCGTGATCTCCAGGCAAAGGGCTATGAATTTACGAGTCAGACTGATACGGAAGTTATTGCTCATCTGATTAACGACAACGATGATGGGGATCTGCTTCAAGCTGTCATGTCTGCCGTCAAGCATATTCGCGGCAGCTATGCAATTGCGGTAATTGCCACCGATGAGCCTAATCGCGTTATTGCAGCTCGTCAGGGGTCGCCTATGATTGTTGGGCTAGGAGATGGCGAGAACTTCGTTGCATCCGATGCCATGGCCGTTGGGGGCATGACGGAACGAATCGTCTATATTCATGAAGGCGATGTTGTTGATGTTCGGCCAGATTCCTGGAAGGTGTATGAGCGTACCGAGGGCGGGGATTACATTCCGGCAAAACGAGAAGTTCAGGTTGTGCACGCCTATGCTGGTGCCGTTGAACTTGGACCGTATCGTCATTTTATGCAGAAGGAGATTTTCGAACAGCCTCGTGCGGTGAGCGACACGCTTGAAGGTGTGGCGGCTTTCTCTCCTACGCTTTTTGGTGCGGATGCTGAAGGCATCTTCCGTAATACGAAGCGATTGTTGTTCCTTGCTTGTGGCACATCCTACTATGCCGCGCTTACGGCTAAGTATTGGATTGAGGAAGTTGCCGGCATTCCGTGCGATGTGGAAATCGCAAGCGAATATCGTTATCGCGTTTCTGTGTCCGATCCTCAGACGCTAGTGGTGACGATTTCTCAGTCTGGTGAGACTGCTGATACGCTTGCAGCGCTTCGTCATGCTCGCGATGATCTCGGCATGACGCAGACGCTCACGATTTGCAATGTGGCAACCTCGGCCATGGTAAACGAAAGCCGTTTGGCATATATCACGCGGGCGGGTGTTGAGATTGGTGTAGCTTCTACAAAGGCTTTTACGACGCAGCTAACTGCGCTTTACTTGCTCGCATTTACGCTTGCCAAGCTTAACGGATGTCTTGATACGACGGCTGAAGAGGATGAGCTCAAGAGTCTTCGCCATTTGCCGGCTGCTATGAGTGCTGTACTCGCGCTTGAGCCTCAGCTCATCGCGTGGGCAGAAAGTTTTGCTGCTAAGCAACACGCACTCTTCCTTGGTCGAGGCGTTCATTATCCCATTGCGCTAGAGGGAGCTCTAAAGCTTAAGGAGATCAGCTACATTCATGCCGAGGCTTATCCGGCAGGAGAGCTCAAGCATGGACCGCTTGCTCTGGTTGATCGAGAGATGCCGGTTGTTACGGTTGCTCCCCATGACCGTATACTGGAAAAACTCAAGAGCAATATGCAGGAGGTTCGTGCTCGTGGAGGTGAGCTCTACGTATGTGCTGATGCCGATTCAGTCATCGAGTCTAACGATGGCATGCACGTTATTCGGATGCCTGAGAATTATGGGCGACTCTCTCCTATACTTCATGTAATCACGCTTCAACTTTTGGCGTACCATACATCAGTGCTTTGTGGGAATGATGTTGATAAACCAAGGAACTTAGCCAAAAGCGTAACGGTAGAGTAAAGAATATTCGTGTGTAGCGACTAGGATCTTACCGAAGGGTTAATGTTGTGCTCGTGAACGTTCTTTAAAATTCTCTATGTTATTAGTAAGATCAGAGCTATTATCTCCACCAGATATATAAATTGAAGAAAATGCTATGCGAATCCGTTGACATCGATTTGAGTAGAAGGCCAAGTATTTCGGTAATTATTCCAATTTTCAATTCTGTTAAATATTTGGAAGAATGCCTTTCTAGCGTTTCCTCTCAGACTTTGTCCAATATAGAAATCTTGCTGGTGATTGATGGGAATTCTGACTCATCAAATGACATAGTTCAACGATATTGCAGTCAAGAAGCGCGAGCTCGAGTATTGGTTAATGACAATAATATGGGGGCGGCCTTTTCTAGGAATCGAGGCATAGAAATGTCGAAGGGGGATTATATTGCGTTTCTCGACGCTGATGACAAATATCCTACTCGAGACTCTTTAGAGATACTCTACCGCGAGGCGCTTCGCACACATATGCAAATCGTAGGAGGGTCATTGTATACGATCGATTCTTATTCTTTAGTCCGAGATAAAAATATCAAAGGACAGGTATTCGCTAAAAATGAAGAGATGTCATATCGACAGTACCAATTTGATGGCGGATTTTATCGATTTATATACTCAAGACATTTATTGAACAATGAAAAGATCAAGTTCCCTTGTTTAAGAAGATTCCAGGATCCTATATTTCTTATACGTGCCCTAGAGGCTGTTCGTGTGTTCCGTGTGATCCCAAACTACGTTTATGCATATAGGAAGTATCACAAGGCTATTCTTTGGTCCAGAAAGACCTTTATCGATCATATAGCTGGCGTGCTTTTTTTGATGAGTAAGTCTTCAGAAAATAAATATTCGAACCTGCATTTTCTTATGATTAGAAACTTGGCAAGATCGATCATGCTTAAGTCGAAAAATTTTCGGTTGATCGAATTGCTTTCAATAACCATGCATTCGTGCAAAAGGATTAATGTCAGGCTGTTGAAAGAAGAGTACTCATATGCTATAATTATTAAAATACTTGTAATGTTAGCAATCTCGCCGGTGGCCAGTTGTATATTTTGGAGATTCAAATGAAAATTGCTGTTGTAGGCACAGGTTACGTTGGCCTTTCCAATGCTGTACTTCTGGCGCAGAAGCACCATGTTGTGGCTGTTGATATTGTCCCTGAGAAGGTGGATCTTATCAACAATCGTATTAGCCCTATTGCCGATACAGAAATTGAAGATTATTTAAAAAATAAGCCTTTGGATTTGCATGCTACAACGGATCTAGAAGAAGGCGTTAAAGACGCCGAGTTTGTCTTTGTTGCTACACCTACGGATTATGACACGAAGACTAATTATTTTAATACTTCTTCGGTAGACTCGGTTATCCGTTTGGTTTCCGAAATGAACCAAACCTGTACAATTGTCATTAAGTCTACTATTCCGGTTGGGTATACGCTGAATAAACAGAAAGAAGGGTATAAAAATCTTATTTTTGTCCCAGAGTTTCTCCGTGAAGGCAAGGCCCTTTATGACAATTTGTTCCCGTCTCGTATCGTAGTCGGGGATACTGGTAATAAAGCTGAGCAGCTTGCATCTATCCTTAAAGATTGTGCCTTGAAGGAAGACATTCCTGTCTTGTTTACACGATCTACTGAGGCCGAGGCTATTAAGCTTTTCGCGAATACATACCTAGCTACTCGAGTTTCTTTCTTCAATGAGCTTGATAGTTATGCCCTTGCTAAGGGACTGGATAGCAAATCGATCATTGACGGCGTGACTATGGACCCGCGAATTGGTCATTTCTATTGTAACCCTTCGTTTGGTTACGGTGGATACTGTCTCCCGAAAGATACCAAGCAATTGCTCGCAAACTTCAAGGGTGTTCCTGAGAATATGATTCGTGCAGTGGTTGAAGCAAATCGTACTCGAAAGGATTTTATTACTTCTTTGATTCTTGCTAAAAAACCTCGAGTAGTAGGTGTTTATCGTCTTATCATGAAGACTGGTTCAGATAATTTTAGAGCTTCGGCTATTCAGGGCATCATGAGGCGACTTTCTGCAAGTGGGGTTGAAGTAAAGCTTTATGAACCGGCTTTTAATGATGATCAATTTTTTACTGCTGAAGTTGTAAACGACCTTAATCAGTTTAAGTCAGACTGTGATGTAATTGTTACTAACCGTTGGTCTTCTGATCTTGAGGATGTAAAGGAAAAAGTCTTCACGCGAGACCTTTACGGTAATAACTAAACTATATTTACTATGGGCCTAAGTCCTTCTGTTCACAGAAGGCTTAGGTCTTTCCCGAACTCCGCGGTAAATCTACTATCTAGATAACGCGAAAC
>UMIE01035550.1_pt1 | contig 14422 bp, 10 predicted proteins | sample 1965711 | NCBI WGS metagenome assembly UMIE01 (sample SAMEA4836116, study PRJEB28245) | human gut metagenome | biome: gut microbiome; material: fecal sample | place: Denmark | collected 2008 | reverse complement strand
TTGGCTACGTTACTGTGAACGGAGTGAACAGTAACGTAAATTTTGGTGACTCCGTAATTTTCTTGGTTTGTTCATGAAAAATTCATTGTTTTCCATAACGGAAAGTGTTAGAATATACAAGTATTGTGTATTATAGTAAGCGTTTGTAATGTTCGCATGCTGCTGACATGTCTGCTGTGGACGGAGTGAACAGAAATTATTCCGCACAGTAGCAATTGTTATATGGCAGCAATGCTTGTATAAAAAAGAAATAAACAGGAGTAAAACCTAATATGAATATGTTTTCAAAAGTATTCGGGACCCGCAGCCAGCGAGAGGTTAAGCGTATCATGCCTCTGGTTGAGAAAATTGAGAGCCTGCGCCCGGACATGCAGAAGTTAAGCGACGAAGAACTCAGAGGAAAAACAAGAGAATTTAAGAAACGTCTTGAAGAGGGAGAGACACTGGATGATCTGCTTCCTGAGGCATTTGCGGTTGTACGTGAAGCAGGCAAGCGTGTTCTTGGAATGGAACATTTCCGTGTGCAGCTTATCGGTGGTATCATTCTCCATCAGGGACGTATCGCAGAGATGAGAACAGGTGAAGGTAAAACACTTGTCGCCACACTTCCGTCATATTTAAATGCACTGGAAGGCAAAGGTGTGCATGTCGTAACAGTCAACGATTACCTGGCTAAACGAGATGCGGAAGAAATGGGAAAGATCCATGAGTTTCTTGGCCTGACAGTCGGTGTTGTTTTAAATGATATGAAGCAGGATGAGCGTCGTGCTGCATACAACTGTGATGTTACCTATGTTACGAACAACGAACTCGGTTTCGATTATCTGCGTGACAACATGGTTATCTATAAAGAACAGCTGGTACAGAGAGATCTGCACTACTGTATCATCGATGAGGTCGACTCCATTCTCATCGACGAGGCACGTACCCCTCTGATCATTTCCGGACAGAGCGGTAAGTCAACCAAGTTATACGAGGCCTGCGATATCCTTGCTCAGCAGTTAGAGCGCGGTGAAGCCAGCCATGAGATGACCAAGATGGCAGCCATCATGGGTGAAGAAGTTATCGAGACAGGTGACTTCGTTGTAAATGAAAAAGATAAGATCGTAAACCTTACAGAGCAGGGCGTTCATAAGGTTGAGAAATTTTTCCATATTGAAAACCTGGCAGATCCGGAGAATCTGGAGATCCAGCATAATATTACACTTGCACTTCGTGCCCATAACCTGATGCATAAGGATCAGGATTATGTAGTTAAAGATGATGAAATCCTTATTGTTGATGAATTCACCGGACGTATCATGCCGGGACGCCGTTACTCAGATGGTCTTCATCAGGCAATCGAAGCGAAAGAGCATGTTAAGATCAAACGTGAGAGCAAGACTCTGGCAACCATCACTTTCCAGAACTTCTTTAATAAATATGATAAGAAGGGCGGTATGACCGGTACAGCTGTCACAGAGGAGAAAGAATTCCGTGATATCTATGCAATGGACGTTGTAGAGATCCCGACTAACAGACCGGTTATCCGAGTTGACCATGAAGATGCTGTTTATATGACAAAGAAAGAGAAATTCAACGCAGTTGTCAATGCTGTAGTGGAAGCTCATGCGAAACAGCAGCCTGTACTGGTCGGTACTATTACGATTGAAACTTCCGAGCTTCTCAGCCGTATGCTGAAGAGACAGGGAATCAAACATAATGTATTGAATGCCAAGTTCCATGAACTTGAGGCAGAGATTGTCTCACAGGCAGGTCAGGCAGGAGCAGTTACGATCGCCACTAACATGGCTGGTCGTGGTACAGATATCAAGCTGGATGATGTCGCAAGAAATGCAGGTGGTCTGATGATCATCGGTACAGAACGTCATGAGTCCAGACGTATTGATAATCAGCTTCGCGGACGTTCCGGACGTCAGGGAGATCCGGGTGAATCCCGTTTCTATATTTCCCTGGAAGATGACCTGATGCGTCTGTTCGGTTCTGAGAGACTGATGAAGATCTTTACATCTCTTGGTGTTGCAGAGAATGAACAGATTGAGCACAAGATGCTTTCCAATGCAATTGAGAAAGCTCAGGAGAAGATTGAGTTTAACAACTTTGGTATCCGTAAGAATCTTCTTGATTATGACCAGGTAAACAATGAACAGCGTGAGATCATCTACAAAGAACGTCGTCAGGTTCTCGACGGTGAGAATATGCGTGAAGCAATCTATAAGATGATCCAGGATACAGTGGATACTTATGTTGATATGTGTTTCTCTGATGATGTAGATTCTGAAGAGTGGGATCTGAATGAATTTAACGGTGTTCTTACTCCGATCATTCCGATCAGACCGCTTACAGCTGAGAGTGTAAAAGGCAAGAAACGCGATGAGATCAGACATGAACTGAAAGAAGAGGCAGTGAAGCTCTATGAAGAAAAAGAAGCAGAGTTCCCGGAACCGGAGCAGCTTCGTGAATTAGAGCGAGTTGTACTTCTGAAATGCATTGACAGCAAGTGGATGGATCACATTGATGATATGGAAATCCTTCGTCAGGGTATCGGACTTGCTGCTTATGGACAGAGAGATCCGGTTGTTGAATATAAAATGAGTGCATTTGATATGTTCAACGAGATGATCACATCCATTCAGGAAGATACTCTTCGTATGCTGTACCATGTACATGTAGAGCAGAAGATCGAGCGTGAACAGGTAGCTAAAGTTACCGGAACAAACAAGGATGACAGTGCCGGTCCTAAGAAACCGGTTCAGAGAAAAGAAATCAAAGTATATCCGAACGATCCCTGCCCATGTGGAAGCGGTAAGAAATACAAACAGTGCTGTGGACGTAAAAATAAGGCCTGACTCGTTTATCTCAGTTGAGAAGATTCCCATTTCTGTAAGTGGTGAGTTCATTACTACAGAGCGGGCAGTAATGATTTTGTAAACAGAACATTGTGAGCAGATCATGTCTGCTGCAAAATAAAAGGGCTGAATCATGAGGCCCTTTTATCGTGCGCAAAAACACGTTAGCGCGTTGAATTGGCAGATTGTGAATATCTGTCTGAACTGTTCAGTACATCCACAGCTATGTGATTATGATTGATGAACAGTCACATAACAATTCCATAAAGGGGGAAAAACAGTATGAAAAGAGAGTCTTTCGGCTCACGCCTTGGTTTTATCCTGGTGTCAGCAGGATGTGCCATCGGTATTGGAAACGTGTGGAAGTTTCCGTATATCTGCGGGGCATATGGAGGCGCGGCCTTTATCCTGATCTACTTATGTTTTCTGGTTATTCTCGGTATTCCGGTTCTGGTAGCAGAATTTGCGGTAGGACGGGGAAGCCACACAAGTGTTGCGAAATGTTTTGACAAACTGGCACCTGCAGGAAGCTGCTGGAAGCCATTGAAATTTATTGGTATTATTGGATGTTATATGCTGATGATGTTTTACACAACAGTAGGAGGATGGATGATCTACTATTGTGTGAAGAGTCTGCGGGGAGATTTCGTTGGAGCGACTCCGGAAGCAGTAACACAGTCTTTTTCCGATATGCTGGGAAATGCACCGACGATGATGTTATGGATGGTGATCATCTGTCTGATCGGATTTGCAGTCTGTTTCATGGGATTGCAGAATGGTATTGAAAAAATCTCCAAAGTAATGATGAGTGCACTGCTTATCATTATGGTGATCCTTGCGGTTCATTCAGTAATGATGGAAGGTGCGGGAGAAGGAATCCGCTTCTATCTGGTTCCTGATTTTCAGAAGATTAAGGAAGCAGGAGTTGGTAATGTAGTATTTGCGGCATTGAGTCAGTCATTCTTTACATTATCCATTGGTATTGGTGCCATGCTGATCTTCGGAAGTTATCTGGACAAATCCAGAAGCCTTACCGGAGAGGCGGTAAGCATCACCGTACTCGATACTTTTGTTGCGCTGACAGCAGGATTTATCATTATTCCGGCATGCTTCTCCTATGGAATCCAGCCGGATGCAGGTCCAAGCCTTATCTTTATCACTCTGCCCAATATTTTTGCAAAGATGAGCGGAGGGGCTTTGTGGGGAAGTCTGTTCTTCCTGTTTCTGACATTTGCTGCGGTTTCAACGATCATTGCTGTATTTGAGAACCTGATCGTGTTTAATATGGAACTGTTTGGCTGGAACCGTAAAAAGAGTGTTGTTGTCTGCGCAGTTCTTGTTGTGATCTTAAGCATTCCATGTGTACTTGGATTCAATGTACTTTCCGGATTCCAGCCATTCGGAGATGGAAGCAACATCATGGATCTGGAAGATTTTATTGTTTCTAATAACTTTCTTCCTCTTGGAAGTCTTGGTTACCTTCTGTTTTGTACCAGAAAGAACGGATGGGGATGGGACAATTTTATTGCAGAGGTGAATGCCGGTACAGGCATGAAATTTCCGAAATGTCTGAAAAATTATGTTGCCTATGGAATTCCGGCGATTATCATTGTGATCTATCTGAAAGGTTACTATGATAAATTTGCAGGTCTGGGAACAGCAGCACTGGCCGGATGGATGATCGTGGCACTGGTACTGCTGGGATTCGTATTCTACTGTGCGACAGCGAAGAAGAAAGTGAAACAGTAAGCGGAGCGCGAATATCTGCTCGACCTGAGAACAATAAAAGATGTAATTATGTCTGGGAAGAAAGATTCTTTCAGACATGGTTACATCTTTTTTGTGTTATGGAATTGTTGTGTAAAGGTAGTGGATGCATTATTTTAGAGGATTGCTATAATGAGGCAGTTCTTCGCTGGGGTTGGTTTTGAACTGTTTACGGTATGCCCGGGAAAAAGTGCTGTATTCTGCGAACCCGCTTTCCTGTGCTGCTTTTGTCACAGGCATTCCATTTGAGATCAGAGTACGTGCCATAAGAAGCCGCTTGTTTACAATATAATTATGAAGGGTATAGCCGGTTTCTTGTTTGAACTTCCGCATCAGATGGTACTTGCTTACATAATATCTGGCAGAAAGCGTTTCTACAGATAGATCTTCTTTCAGATTGTGGTTGATATACTGAAGGATACTGGCAATCTGCGAGTCAAAGGTGTAGGATTTTTTATCAAAAATGTACTGCTTTTCCAGAAAGATACGGTTCAGATAAACCATAAACTGAAGAAAAAGTGACTGTGTCAGGATTTCTCTTCCATATTCATCGGATTTTGCAGAATTTTCCAGTTCAAACAGGATGTCTTTCATCTTTTCCTGAAGAGCAGAGTTCAGACGTACCAGATTATAGCTTCGGTCATTTGCTTTCTGGAAGCATTTCAGCAGTTCCTGCCAGGGAATATCGTTTTGGATCCAGAGAATAAAACGTTCATATGGAACAGATGGATCAATCTCCGGGCGGTGGATGGCATGGCGGTTTACCAGAAGAATGTCCCATGGTTTCAGTTGATAAGCTTTTCCTTCTATATGATAAGCAGCCTTGCCGGAGATGAAGATAACTACCTTGTGAAAATCATGATAATGGTAAGAGAATTCCTTTCTGGTCTGGTCTTTAAGATGAAAAAGTCGGAATTGTTCGTTCAGGTATCCTGTTTTTTCTGTCTGATAGAACTGTTCTGATAATAACATATCTGCCTCCGATATCTGCAATGATTATTTAATCGAATCAAGCAAGTCCCCTGTGGAGATTGTGAAAAGAAATAAGCAGTGGAAAGCAATAAGCGGAGGGAAAAGTTTGATTCATGGTATAATCATATCATTTAATGCGTAAATGTACAATTATTACTAAGAATGTAACAAATAGTAACGAATATATTTTATAATTTCTGAGAAAATATGCTACAAAGATATTGACATTATTACACGATAATAGTATCATGCAATTACAAAGTAATCGTAAAAACTTTGTAACTATTTCGAAATAGGGTAAAGAAATAGAAAACTGAACAGAGAGGAGCGATGCTGCTGTAAGGCTGTTATATCAGAGAACTGATATAATGGTCTTTTTTGTAATACCTACAGAGCATTTTTTGCAATGTTTTAAGCATTTTACTCTATATACATGGTAAAAACAATAAAATATAATGAATATAAAGTCAGGATGTGATATGAGAAAATTACCTGACACAAAATTTAACCGAATCAAGTAAGTCCCCTGCGGAGGTTGCGAAGAGCAATAAGCAGTGGGTGGGGACTCAGACAAGTGGCGAAGTGAGTTGGAAAGATTGCCCGACAATTGATTATCAATGCAGATACAAAAGCGGGAAGTATCCGGGATTATAAATCAGAAGGAGAGATATGGTTATGGCAAATACAATTATTATGAGTAAATATCAGGGACTTGGAAACGATTATCTGATTCTTGATCCGAAGAAAAATCAGGTACAGCTTCAGGGAAAGAAGATTGCACTTCTCTGCCAGAGAGGATTTGGGCTTGGTGCTGACGGTGTGCTCTATGGACCGGTAGAAATTGATGGGAAATTGGGTGTGCGTATTTTTAACGCAGACGGAAGTGAATCTGCCATCAGTGGAAACGGCGTGCGTATTTTTGCCAAATATCTGATGGATAATGGATATATTACTGAGAAAAAATTTGACATTGAAACTATGTCAGGCACGATTCATGTGGAATGCCTGAACAGCCGGGCAACGGAATTTAAAGTAAACATAGGAAAACCATCTTTTATCTCCAGCGACATCCCTGTTTCCGGTGAAGTTCGTGAAGTAATTAAGGAGAATTTCGTATTCCATGGAAAAGAATACAAGGCTACCTGCCTGACAGTTGGTAATCCACACTGCATTATTTTTACAGACAATGTAAGTGCAGAAGCTGTAAAGAATCTGGGACCTTATGTGGAAAATGCAGATGAATTTCCGGAGAGAATGAACCTGCAGATCTGCCGTCAGGTCGACAAGGGAAATCTGGAGATTGAAATCTGGGAAAGAGGCTCCGGATATACAAAGGCTTCCGGAACAGGAAGCTGTGCGGCGGCAGCGGCAGCCTATAAGCTGGGACTGGTGGAATCCCGTATTAATGTAAATCAGCCGGGCGGAATGATACAGATCGATATGGAAGAGGACGGAACTATCTATATGACAGGAACAGTGGGATATATTGCAGATATAAGTGTTGCAGAGAGCTTCTTCTCATAAATTACACAGACTTTATGCGTAATTCAGTGTAAAGTATGATTACCCACAGTGTGAAATGTAACGATAAAGTTACTGTTCACACACCACTATCCCGCGAGGTGTTTTGGCATGAATATGCCAAAATCCCGAGACATACAAGCCAAAATTCCATTGCCGCAGGCAATCTGGAATGAATTTTGGCTACGTTACTGTGAACGGAGTGAACAGTAACACGATAAATGATCATTTCACGCTGTGGGTAATTCTTTGTTTGTAATTTGCTTAAAGATATGGTATTATTTTAAACGAATTATTTACTAGGACTGCTATAATCTATAGCAATTCAGTCGGTTATCCACAGGGAGTCCGACAGAGAATATTTATAATAAGAAAGTGGGTGAAGCTGTGGTTGAATTAGACCAGTTCAAGAGCATTCTTGCGACTTATACAGAACCATTAGTGGAAGTGAGGGATTCACTTTGACCTGGCTAACAAAGAGCAGAAGGTCGAAGAATTAGAGCGCGAAATGGAAGCGCCTGATTTCTGGGATGATGCAGAAGTTTCCCAGAAGAAAATGAAAGAATTAAAAGACATGAAAGATGATATGGAGACCTATCAGAATCTGGTTACACAGATGGAAGATATGGAAACCATGATCGAGATGGGATATGAGGAGAACGATCCTGCACTGATTCCTGAGATTCAGGAAATGCTGGATGAGTTTCAGAAGGATTTTGACAATATCCGTATCAAGACACTTCTTTCCGGAGAATATGACAGTGAGAATGCAATCATTAAGCTGAATGCAGGTGCAGGCGGAACAGAGGCCTGTGACTGGTGCGGTATGCTTTACCGTATGTACAGCCGCTGGGCAGATAAGAAAGGATTTACCCTTGAAGTGCTGGATTATCTGGACGGCGATGAGGCAGGTATCAAATCTGTTACTTTCCAGGTAAACGGAACAAATGCTTACGGTTATCTGAAATCAGAGAAGGGAGTTCACCGTCTGGTGCGTATTTCTCCTTTCAATGCAGCAGGTAAGCGACAGACATCTTTTGTATCCTGTGATGTTATGCCGGATATCAAGAAGGATCTGGATGTAGAGATCAATGACGATGAGATCCGTATTGATACTTATCGAAGCAGTGGTGCCGGCGGTCAGCATATCAACAAGACATCATCTGCCATCCGTATCACACATTATCCTACCGGAATCGTGGTACAGTGTCAGAATGAACGTTCTCAGCACATGAATAAAGATAAAGCCATGCAGATGCTGAAAGCCAAGCTGTATCTTCTCAAGCAGCAGGAGGCAGAGGAAAAACTCTCCGGTATCCGCGGTGAGGTGACAGATATCGGATGGGGAAATCAGATTCGTTCTTATGTTATGCAGCCATATACCATGGTAAAGGATCATCGTACAAACGAGGAGACCGGAAATGTGGATGCAGTACTTGACGGAGGAATTGATATTTTCATCAATGCATATCTGAAATGGATCGCACTGAAGAAATAAAAGAATAAAAAAGGCTGTCTGAAATCAGGACAGCCTTTTTCGTGTTGAGGCATTTTACACAATGATTCAGCAGAATATATTTCTTGCGTATTTTTGTGTGGTGTGATAATATATCCAGTGTGTAAAAACAAATGTCTTTAAAGAACGGACAGGTAAATTGATATGCAGAAACCAGTAACAGAGAAAAAGAAATATTTTGTAGTGAGGGAACGTGCGGTTCCGGAAGTCCTGCTGAAGGTGGTGGAGGCAAAGAAGCTTCTGGACTCCGGCAAAGTGGACACTGTACAGGATGCAGCAGAGCGCACAGGAATCAGCAGAAGCTCTTTCTACAAATACAAAGATGATATTTTTCCATTTCATGAAGAGACAAGGGGAAAGACGATCACCTTTATTATCCAGATGGACGATGAACCGGGGCTTTTGTCGGTTGTCCTGCAGACGATTGCACGGTTTCATGGAAACATTCTCACCATTCATCAGAGTATTCCTATCAATGGGATTGCCACACTTACTCTGAGTGTGGACATTCTTCCGGGCGAGGGGGATGCAGAAGCAATGGTAGAGACGATTGAACAGAATGAAGGAATTCATTATCTGAAAATATTAGGCAGGGAGTAAAAGAAAATGATCAATGTAGCAATTTTAGGATATGGCACAGTTGGAAGCGGTGTATTTGAAGTATTAAATGAAAATAAAGAGAGCATTTCCAGGCGTGCCGGACAGGAACTTCATGTAAAATATGTTCTGGATCTTCGTGATTTTCCGGGACAGCCGGTAGAGAAGGTTCTGGTCCATGATTATGAACAGATCGTCAGTGATCCGGAAGTAGATATTGTAGTAGAGGTTATGGGCGGTGTGGAGCCTGCTTATACTTTTGTAAAGAAGGCACTTCTGGCAGGAAAAAATGTCTGCACTTCCAATAAGGCTCTGGTTGCAAAGCATGGCCGCGAGCTGATGGATATTGCAAAGGAAAAGAGCATTAACTTCTTATTTGAAGCAAGCTGTGGCGGCGGAATCCCGATCATTCGTGTCATCAATTCTTCCCTTACAGGAGATGAGATTGACGAAGTAACAGGTATCCTGAACGGAACTACCAACTACATGCTTTATAAGATGAGCACAGAAGGCTGTGAATTTGACACTGTATTAAAGGAAGCACAGCAGAAGGGTTATGCAGAGGCAGATCCTACCGCCGACGTGGAAGGATACGATGCATGCCGTAAGATCGCAATTCTTTCCTCTCTTGCTTATGAGAGATATTTTGATTTTGAAGATATTTATACAGAGGGAATTACAAAGATCACACCTGAAGATATGGAGTATGCTGCGAAGCTTGGCAGAACCATCAAACTTCTTGGAACCAGCCGCAGACTGGCAGACGGAACCTGTTATGCAATGGTAGCACCGTTTATGCTCGGCCAGAATAGCCCTCTTTACAGTGTAAATGATGTGTTTAATGCAGTATTTGTACATGGAAATATGCTTGGAGATGCCATGTTCTATGGAAGCGGTGCAGGTAAACTGCCTACAGCAAGTGCTGTAGTTGGTGATATTGTGGATGCCGCAAAACATCTCCATGTTAACATTGTGACAAACTGGAACAGCACTCCGGCAGTACTGAAACCACTGGATGAAGTGACAGGAAGATTTTTTGTGAGAATTAAAAAAGAAGCAGCAGAAGAAGCGAAGAAGGTATTTGGTGATGTTGAGATCATCAGCCTGGGACAGCTTCCACAGGAATGTGCGTTTATCACTGATGAAATGACACAGGGAGCATTTGAAGAGAAACTGGCTCAGATCGGAGATCAGGTACTTGCAAAGATTCGAGTTAAAGATTGATAAACTGACAGATTTCGTGTATCATATAGTGTGCCTGATAAGGTGGACACTGATACAATACTTCAGATAAATATTTGTACAGTGATTACTGTAAACAGAACAGGAAAGGGAAGATATGAGAATCTTCTCTTTCCTGTAAACTTATTATGGAGGAAGTAAAACAATGTTGATTGTCAAGAAATTTGGCGGTACATCGGTTGCAAATAAAGAACGTATCTTTAATGTTGCCAGCCGCTGTATAGAAGAGTACAGAAAAGGAAATGACGTGGTTGTCGTTCTGTCCGCAATGGGGAAATATACGGATGAACTGATCACTATGGCAAGGGATGTCAATGAGAAACCGCCGAAAAGAGAGATGGATATGCTCTTTACCATCGGAGAACAGATGTCTGTTGCACTGATGGCAATGGCGATGGATAAACTGGGAGTTCCTGCGGTTTCCCTGAATGCTTTTCAGGTTTCCATGCATACGACAAGCAGTCATGGAAATGCACGTTTAAAAAGAATTGATACAGAGCGTATCAGAAGAGAGCTGGACAGCAAAAAGATTGTAATAGTTACCGGCTTCCAGGGAGTTGACAAGTATGATGATTATACGACTCTTGGAAGAGGCGGTTCTGACACAACAGCGGTTGCTCTTGCGGCTGCTCTTCATGCAGATGCCTGTGAAATCTATACAGATGTAGATGGGGTTTACACAGCAGATCCGCGTAAGGTTCCGAAAGCAAGAAAGCTCAAAGAGATCACTTACGATGAAATGCTTGACCTTGCGACTCTCGGGGCAGGTGTGCTTCACAACCGTTCTGTGGAGATGGCGAAGAAATATGGCGTGCCGCTTGTGGTACGTTCAAGTTTAAACAACAGTGAAGGAACTGTGGTAAAGGAGGAAGTTACAGTGGAGAGAATGTTGATCAGCGGTGTTGCGCTAGATACAGATGCAGTGAGAATTGCGGTAATCGGATTAAAGGATGAGCCGGGTGTAGCTTTTAAATTATTTGATACCCTTGCGAAGAAGAATATTAATGTAGATGTGATCCTGCAGTCTATCGGACGTGCGGGCAGAAAGGACATTTCCTTCACAGTAGATGGAAATGATCTGGATGATGCAGTTGCAGTTCTGGATGCAAATCAGGCAAGACTTGGATTTGCAGAGCTTCATTCTGAGAGAAATATTGCGAAGCTTTCCATCGTAGGTGCAGGAATGATGAGTAATCCCGGAGTAGCTGCAAAGATGTTTGAGAGCCTCTATAATGAGGGTGTAAACATCAATATGATCTCTACATCCGAGATTCGTGTGACAGTTCTGATCAATGAAAAGGACGGCGTGCGCGCAATGAATGCAGTACATGATGCCTTTGGTCTGGCAGACTGATTTAGGAGAATTACATGACATCGAGACGTGAATTAAAAAACTATGCGAAGCAGGCCATGTCAGGAAAATATGGGATACTGATCCTGGCATTTGTTGCAGTTCAGGCACTGGCTCTGATCAGCAGCATGATATCCTCGGCTTTATTTCCGGGAGAGGAAACAATTGATATTGTGTTGTCGTATGCATTTACATTTATTCTGACTCTGCTGATCAATGTGGTAGCGGCAGGTATGAATTATATGTATCTGAATATTGCCAGAGGGAAAGTATATTCATTAAATGACCTGTTTTATTTTTACAGACATCATCCGGACAGAGTGATCGTTGCCGGATTTTTTATGGCAGTACTGAATCTGCTTACCATGCTGCCCTATACGATTTACAGTAATGCGAATCTTCCGGGTGAAGATGCTTCTGTGGAGGTGCTGATCACCTGGCTGTATACAGGTGTTGTTCTGATGATCGTTGGAATGATTGTTTATCAGATTCTGGTCATTCCTCTGGAGATGACTTATTATATTCTGGCAGATAAGCCGGAATTGAAAAGTACAGAGTCTATGAAAGAGAGTCTGGAGATGATGCATGGAAACTTCGGAAGATATCTGATGCTGAAGATAAGCTTTATCCCATTGATGTTTCTTTCTGTTTTTACGTTCTATATTGCACTCTTGTGGATATTTCCATATATGGCTATGACAGAAGTAATGTTCTATCGTGATCTGACAGGGGAGCTTAAAGTGCAGAAAGAGGAAGAAGAACGTGCAGCACGAGACTATGTGAATCCCATGTTTGACAGCCATTCACAGAGTGAACAGTCACAGGAAGAACAGACGCATCCGCAGCAGTTCTGGCGTATGCCGGAAGAACCGGTTTCTTATGAAAACGAAGATGAACAGAACATTACAGACAACACAGAAATGCAGAATGTTCAGGCAGATATGGATGATAAAAAAGAGCAGAATGATTCATCACCAAAAGAAGAGGAAGAAGACAACGAACCGAAACCATGGGATGAATATTTTGACAGTCTGAAATAAAAATACAGTTTATTAAATTGAAGACCTTTTTGCTATGATAAGTATTATGATATCAGGGTTAAAATACCTTTTGGCCCTGACATCATATTGTCAGAAGAAAAAGGCCTTTTCTATAGCAATTCAAGAAAAGGGAAAGGGTTTTTACGATTATGAATACAAATGAGATCAGTGGAAAGCGTCAATTGGAATTTTTGGCAGATTTTGATTATATCAGAGAGGCAGGAACTGCAGGAGAAGAAAAAGCAGCAGAAAGGATTCAGAAAACTCTGGACAGTTTTGGCGTGGAGAGTCATCTGGAAGAATTTTCTTTTGATACCTTTCAGATAAAAAAAGCAAAGCTGAAAGTAACAGAGCCATACACAAAAGAATACACAGTAACCGGATATGGAAGATGCGGAAACACAGCAGAGGACGGGCTGGAAGCACCATTTGCGTATGCAGAGAACGGTGATGATATCAGCCTTGCACATGTCAGCGGAAAGATTGTCATGGTAAATGATCCGGTGAGAAAAGATATGTACCGGAAGCTGGTGAAAGCCGGTGCTGTGGGATTCATCAGTATTGCAGGTTCTCCGTTAGATGAAGGCGTGGATCTGGTTCCACGTGCATACGCTCTGCCAAAGAATCTGCCGGGAGAAGAGAAAAAAGAAGCAGGAAGAGAAGCTGTCAATTATGATAACAGGATTCCTGGCGTAAGCATTCATTACAAAGATGCCATCGAACTGGTGACGAAGGGTGCATCTCAGGTATGTTTATCTGTAGAGCAGGAGATAGTAACACGTACATCCCGTAATGTAGTGGCACGTATCGAGGGGACAGATAAGGCAGAGGAAATCCTGACTCTGACTGCACATTATGATTCTGTTCCGGAGGGACCGGGGGCGTATGATAATATGTCCGGAGCAGCGATCATTATGGAACTGTGCAGATATTTCCATGCACACAGACCACGCAGAACAATGGAATTCATATGGTTTGGAGCAGAAGAGAAAGGTCTGCTGGGAAGTCAGAATTATATCAAAATTCATGAAAATGAACTTTCGGCACATCGTTTTAACATGAATGTAGATCTTGCCGGACAGCTTGTTGGCGGAACTGTGGCAGGTGTCACAGGTGATGCGTCTGTCTGCAACATGATTACATACATGGCTCATGAAATCGGTATCGGAATGTCAACGAAGAACCAGATATGGGGAAGTGATTCCAATACTTTTGCATGGAAAGGAATCCCTGCAATGACGCTGAACAGAGATGGGTTTGGCATGCATACCCGTCACGACACCATTGCACTGCTGTCAGACTGGTCACTGGAGAGAAGTGCAGTTCTGCTCGGCTATATTGCAGACAGACTGGGAAATATTGAAAGCTTTCCGTTTGAACGGAAAGTGCCGGAGGAATTTATTGCACAGCTTAATGAATATTTTGGGTAATTTACTTTTTATACGCTGTTATCCGGCGGGACTTTGACATATGTATGCCAAAATCCCGCACTTGACAAATCACTGCCAGATTGATACCCTATCACAAGAGCGTTTTTGATGATAAAAAATCAATCTGAATTCTGACA
>UMIE01033565.1_pt1 | contig 14940 bp, 14 predicted proteins | sample 1965711 | NCBI WGS metagenome assembly UMIE01 (sample SAMEA4836116, study PRJEB28245) | human gut metagenome | biome: gut microbiome; material: fecal sample | place: Denmark | collected 2008 | reverse complement strand
GCTAAAAATATACTGAGAGATGATATTGAAGAGTATATGCATGAGATTATATTTTAATAGAAAAATCCCTCTGTGGCGAAGGTACCTGTAATCTGCCGCAGAGGGATTTTTAAATGATTTGTATTTTTGTAAAATTAAAACTCAGCCATAGCCGCTTCGTCAGCCACTACGATTACATTATTGTGAAGCTGTAAGATAGAAGCGGGAACCTGAGGGGTTACAGGGCCACAGAGAGCTTCGCGGAGGATGCGGGCCTTATCTGCACCGCTGGCAATCAGAAGGATTGTCTTTGCCTGCATGATGGTCTTGATACCCATGGTATAAGCCTGTCTGGGAACATCGTCGATAGAAGCGAAGAAGCGCTTGTTTGCCTCAATGGTGCTCTCTGTTAAATCAACGCAGTGAGTCATTTTTGCAAATTCAGAATCAGGCTCATTGAAACCGATGTGGCCGTTGTGTCCGATTCCTAAAAGCTGCAGATCAATGCCGCCGATATCATCGATCACACGGTTGTAGCGGGCACACTCAATGGCGCTGTCCGGCTCTGTTCCATCAGGAATATTTGTGTTATTTAAGTCAATATTGATATGTTTAAAGAGATTATTATACATAAAATAATAGTAACTCTGATCGTTATCCTTTGTAAGTCCCTTGTACTCGTCCAGGTTTACTGTCTTTACATTGGAGAAATCCAGATCGCCCTTGTTGTACCATTCGATCAGCTGCTTGTAGGTACCGATCGGTGAAGAACCGGTAGCCAGTCCCAGCACGCAATTAGGCTTCATGATTACCTGTGCGGAAATGACATTGGCAGCTTGGCGGCTCATTTCATCATAATTTTTTGCTTTGCAGATTCTCATAATAATATCCACCCTTTCCGTAAAATGAAAATTATTTTTGCAATTTTCTCCATATAGAATAGCATTTTCTCGACATACTTTCAAGGGGAAAAACATATAAATAATGGTAACAGCGGAAACCGGGCTGCCATCTGGGGACAGGCAGACAGGTCTGGGGTGGAGCGATTTGGAAATGGTGCAAGGAGTAGGAAAATGGTGAATTATAGAAGATTGATTTCTTATATTTATGCATATGAAGGAAGCGCAAAGGGGAAAAATATAGGATTTGCCAAGCTGGAAACCAGAAGCGGCCAGTGCAGGTTGAATGTAAATGTAAAAAAGGTTTATTCAGGAGGAAGCGATCTGGGGGTGTATCTGCTGGCGCCTGATAAAGAGATTTTTCTGGGTAATATTTTTATTCACAATGGAGCGGGCGAGTTCAGAGCTGTGATTCCGATGGAAAATATTGGAGGATCTGGCTGTGCTATGGAAATCTGCTATGGCCTTTCCGTCCATGAAAAGGAAGAAGACTGGCGGGTGTATAAGACGATTTGGGAGGATGCAGTTACTCAGGCCGCAGAGGTAGATCTGGCAGAGGTAACGTCTCAGAATGTAGGGGATGAGAGCGAGCAGATCCATAGAAAGCTGACGGAACTGAATCAGGAAATTCAGGCAGAGGAGGAACGTCTGGAGGCGGAGAGAGCGAAATTAGTTTTAGAAGAAAAGGAACGGGAAGCGGCCAGGGAGGAGACGAAAGAGCCGGAGGAAGATGAAATACAGATTGAAAAGGCAGAGATGGCTTTAAAAGATGAAAAGGAAGGATCAGAGGCCCCGCATAGCGAAGAAGATGTGGAAGCAGGCGGTCAGGATCATCCGGAAGATAATCAGAGAATGGGAAGCGGTACCCAAATGCTTTTGCAGAACCTAAATAAAGTAGGAAATATATTGGGAATACTGCCGGCCGGACATGAGAAGCCTGTGGAAGAAAAAGAACAGGCCAGAGAGGAGGCAGCGCAGGAGCCGTCAGAGCCATTAGCCTCCCATCCGGCTCGCGTTTCTTTGCCTCAGGAGGAGGAATTTCCTTTAGAAAATCCCGAAAAGCTGGCGCGTCTGGAGCAGGAAGAAAGCGCTGGCAGTCCGGAGCTTTTGTGGGAAGCCTTCCGAAAGCGCTATCCCAAGATACAGGCTTTTGACAGTCCGGGTACCATCGAGATTCTCACCATCCGTCCTCAGGATATCGGTCTTTTACCGAGGGAAAACTGGACGTATGGAAACAACAGCTTTCTGCTTCATGGCTATTATAATTACCGGTATCTGGTATTTGCCCGTGTAGGCGATGAGGCGCGCAAACGGGTACGCTATATTCTGGGGGTTCCGGGCCATTATTACAGCAGCGAAAAATATATGGCTTCCATGTTCGGGTTTCCGCATTTTGTTCTTGCCAAAAAACAGCCGGTTCAAAACGGCCGGTTCGGTTACTGGTATGCAGATGTCAGTATGGAAAATACGGACTGACAGGCCATGCATGGATCAGTTGATTCCACGGAGCCTGACGATTCCGGCATAGGGGGATACAATCCGGGCAAATTCCTCCATTTCTTCCCGGGAAAAGCTTTTGCAGGAATCGGGGGACAGTACCTGGCCGGACTCCTGATAAGACTGCAGAAAGTATTGTCCGCACCCCTGGATCCATGGCCCGATTTCCTCAAAATCACTTTTATCATGGAGGCCTTTTACAACGGTCGTACGAAATTCAAAGGGGACAGAACCATTTAAAAGAAAACGGATACTTTGGTCGATTCGTTCCAGATTCAGCCCGGTGCGCCCGCTTACATGCGCATAATGGCTTTTTCCTGCTTTGATATCCATAGCTACATAGTCTAAAAGCCCTTTTTCGCAAAGATTAATGAGCACATTCGGCTGGTATCCGTTTGTATCCAGCTTTACTGCCAGCCCAAGACTGCGGACAAACCGTATAAAATCCTCCAGATCTGGCTGCAGAGTTGGTTCTCCTCCGGTGATGCAGACACCCTCCAATATGTTCTTTCGTTTCTCTAAAAATGTCATTACTTCTTCCTGAGAGCAAAGTGCCTCAATATCGCGTCCAAGCAGCTCGCTGTTGTGGCAGAAAGGGCAGGCAAAGCTGCATCCGCCGGTAAAGATCGTGGCAGCTACCTTTCCCGGAAAGTCCAGAAGAGTTGTTTTCTGAAGCCCGCATAATTTCATAGTTTTTTATCCTCCTTTGCAAAATTTATGATTTCATTTATAATTAGGATATCAGGGGCAGAAGTCTTTTGGCCTCAACATATATAAGGAGGTCTGTCTTATGACCGAACAGGAAATAGCTCTGGCAAATGCAAAGGGACTTGAAACCCGCAGACGCCGCTGGGAGCAGAGAAATGAGAAAAAACGTCTGGCTGCCCTTGTGGCAGAGGAGGCTGCAAGAGCGGCCCGCCGGGCAGATGAAGCCTTTATGAAGGAAGCGGTCCGTCAGGCAAAAAAAGCGGCTGCGATTGGAGACGTCCCAATCGGCTGCGTGATTGTAAAAGAGGGCCGTATCATTTCCAGAGGCTACAACCGTCGGAATGCAGATAAAACGGTTCTTTCCCATGCAGAAATTACAGCCATAAAAAGAGCCTGCAAAAAAGAGGGAGACTGGCGGCTGGAGGATTGTACGCTGTATGTCACGCTGGAGCCCTGTCCCATGTGCGCCGGAGCCATTGTACAGGCCAGAATCCCCCGTGTTGTCATTGGTTCCATGAATGCGAAGGCGGGCTGTGCCGGTTCGGTATTAAATATTCTTAAAGAGCCGGGATTTAATCATCAGGTAAAAGTAGAAACAGGTATTCTTGGGGAAGAATGTTCCTGTCTGATGACGGATTTTTTTAAGGAGCTGAGGCGCGGATAAGGATTTGTTTACCGGGAGGCACTGTTTTTCTGCCATATTTTCAGACCCAGATACAGGGAAACTGCGTCCCGGAAGATCCGGGGATCGTATCCGGTTATTTTCGCAATGCGTTTCAGCTTATACTGAAGCGTGTTTTTGTGGAGAAACAGACGTGATCCGGTATTTGTCAGTGACATATTCTCATCATAATACACCTGGAGGAGACGAAAATCATCCTCGTTCAGTCCGGAAACAGTCTTTTGCAGGTAATCTTTCTGACAGTCCGGATTTATGCTGTTTAACAGGATTTCTATATCCAGCTCTTCAAAACAGCAGAAGGGAATTTCTGAAAATTGTGCTGCTCCCAGAGAGGTCAATGCTTCCCGGTAGGAGTGGTATAGATGCGGCAGATTACAGGCAGTTCCCAGACCTGCTGAAAGAATGTCTTTTTGAATGGAAGCAAAATGCATTAATCGTTTTTTGCATTTTTGCTGCTCATCTTCAGGAATAAGGGCAATATATTCTCTGGGGTATTCAAAACAGCTGAATGCAATTCCAACGGATTGAAGAAGCTGTCTTAAATCCCGTTCAAACATGGAGATATTAGCCGGATGATACCGTTCGTTCAGCCGGATGCAGCACACCAGAAAGCGGCTGTCAGCTGAAAGCTGAAATTCTTCCAGACAGTTTTCTAAAAAACTGGGATCTGTTTCTTCGCAGTGGATCAGAGAATGAACCAGATACTGAATTTTCTCCTGTCTGGAACGGGTAGCGGCAGCCAGTTCCTGCTCACGGATTAAGAGATCTGTAATCCGCAGGGCAAGATAGCCGAATTTGCGTACCTCCTCCGGCGGCCCGCTGATCCCGATGACTGCAAGAAGGATTCCCTGATGAAAAATGGGAATATTTACGCCCTTTTGCGTTCCCTGAAAGCTGCCGTCACTTTGTACCTCGATTGTAGTTTTTATTTTGGCGGCTCGCTGCCCGATCTCATGAAATTCTCCGATCCGCTGTTTGTCTGTACTGGCGAAAATAGTGCCTGAAGGGGCGATGAAGTTGATATCTCTGCCGCATACATCCTTTACCGTATCCACAATCTGCTGTGCCAGACGGCGGCTTACTTTTGTGATCATCCATATCCTCCTGTCAGATCTGCTTTTTTACAATCTGGTACTCGTCTCCAAATCGATAGTAAGGACAGTCTTTGAATTCTCCCCGGATAAACCGGACCATTTCATCCTCATCCAAATCCTTTGTACAGATATAGCAGTCGTAATCTTCGTCGTATTCATAATTCATGCAGGATTCGCAGTTTGTTTGTGCCATGGCCGTTCCTTTCTTTGAATGTTTCTGTAATTTCTGCCATATTGTTACTGATAATATATTATAAAGCAAATTATAACATAAAATCAGTATATATAACATATCTATTTCCCTGTTTTACAGCTACAATAGAAGAGAAAACAGAGATTAAAACAGAAAATTCAGGTCCGTAAAGGAGGAAGTTCATATGAAGGTAACAATTGCAATTGATTCATTTAAAGGAAGTCTTTCATCTATGGAGGCGGGAAATGCGATCCGGACAGGAATTCATCGTGTTTATCCTGACGCTCAGGTAGAGGTGCGTCCTCTTGCGGATGGAGGAGAGGGGACTGTAGATGCCCTGGCAGCAGGAATGAATGGGGTGATTCACGAAATTTCCGTAACCGGCCCTTTGGGAGAACCCGTTACAGCACGTTATGGCATGATTGAAAGCACACAGACGGCTATTATGGAGATGTCCCAGGCTGCGGGCATTACATTAGTGCCTCCGGAAAAGAGAAATCCTCTTTATACTACAACCTATGGAGTTGGTGAAATGATACGGGATGCCATGGACAAAGGCTGCCGGCGTTTTATCATGGGAATCGGCGGAAGTGCAACCAATGACGGCGGTGTGGGAATGCTTCAGGCGCTGGGTTATGATTTTCTGGATGAAGAAGGAAAACAGGTACCCTATGGCGCGCGGGGACTGGAGCTTTTAAAAACCGTTTCCGGAGAAAATGTGCTTCCGGAACTTGCAGACTGCCAGTTCTATATTGCCTGCGATGTAACCAATAAGCTTTGCGGTGATCTTGGCTGCAGTGCAGTTTACGGCCCTCAGAAGGGGGCTGATCCGGAGATGATCCGCCAGATGGACCGGTGGCTGGAGCGGTATGCCCTTCTGGCCCGTCAGTCCTTCCCGAAAGCAGATCCCAATCAGCCGGGAACGGGAGCGGCAGGTGGTCTGGGATTTGCATTCCTTTCGTTTACAAATGCAGTGCTGGAATCCGGGATTAAGCTGGTATTAGAGGAAACCCGGCTGGCAGATTATATTAAGGATGCGGATATTGTAATTACAGGAGAGGGGCGCATGGACGCTCAGACTGCTATGGGAAAAGCGCCGGAGGGTGTTGCCCGTCTTGCCAAAACCTTTGGAAAGCCGGTTTTGGCTTTTGCGGGTGCTGTAACCAGAGATGCAGCTGCCTGCAACAGTGCTGGAATTGATGCCTTTTTCCCCATTCTCCGCTCCGTTGTGTCCTTAGAGGAGGCCATGGATCTGGAAACGGCCGCATCCAATATGGCGGATACGGTGGAGCAGGTGTTTCGGGTGATCCGGGCGGCCGGGTTTGTGGGATGAGGCTTAAATCTCCTTGACAAACCCGCCCCCCAACGCTATACTAAATAGGCAATTCATTTATAACCCAGTCATAAGCTTTCCACGCAGCCGGGGAGATAGCGGTGCCCTGAACCTGCAATCCGCTCCAGCAGGGGTGATACCTTGCCTCGGGCAGAACATTGCGGAGCTGCCTTATGTAAGTGGCGTTGACGTTTGGGTCTTACGCAACGGGAATCTGTGAACCGTGTCAGGACAGGAATGTAGCAGCACTAAGCAGAAGCTCTCGTGTGCCGTAAGGCAGCCTGGATCGAGCTAACTGCATGAGTAACGTCCGTGATGCCTGCACAAAGCAAGGTGCGTGGATTTTATAATGAATATATGAGACCTGAGAAAAAGCAGCGCGGATCTGGCGGTGTATTCTCAGGCCTTTTTCGTTTTTATTTTACACTTGCCCCAATATTCCCTTTGCGCTATAATTACAAAATGGGTATAATATAACCATTCCTGCGTATCAGTGCCCACACGGCCGGTATGCAGAGTCTGACACTCTGAAATGGAGGAACGCAATATGAGAAGAATAGGAATCTTAACCAGCGGTGGCGACTGCCAGGCATTAAACGCTACTATGCGCGGTGTGGCAAAATCCTTATATAATATGCTGGATGATGTAGAGATCATTGGTTTTGAGGACGGTTATAAGGGGCTGATGTATGCAGATTACCATATTATGAAGCCATCCGATTTTTCCGGTATTCTCACTCAGGGCGGAACGATCCTGGGAACTTCCCGTCAGCCTTTTAAGCAGATGCGTGTGCCGGATGAGAATGGTCTGGATAAGGTAGAATCTATGAAGCATACCTATAGAAAGCTGAAACTCAGCTGTCTGGTCGTTCTCGGCGGAAACGGAAGCCAGAAAACAGCCAATCTCCTCAGCGAGGAGGGCCTTAACGTGGTTTCCCTGCCCAAAACCATTGATAATGATCTCTGGGGGACGGATATGACCTTCGGATTTCACAGTGCAGTGGAGATTGCGACCAATGCCATTGACTGTATCCATACCACAGCCGCTTCCCATGGCCGTGTATTTATTGTAGAGGTTATGGGGCATAAGGTAGGCTGGCTTACCCTTTATGCAGGCATTTCTGGCGGAGCCGACATTATCCTTCTTCCTGAAATCCCATATGATATCAACGTAGTCTGCGATGCGATCACAAAGCGTTCCAAAGCAGGCAAGCGTTTTTCTATTCTGGCAGTGGCAGAGGGGGCTATTTCAAAAGAAGATGCCGGCATGACGAAAAAGGAATTAAAGGAAAAGAAAAAGAACGGAGTGGTTTATCCGTCGGTTGCCTATGAGATTGGAGCAAGAATCCAGGAGGTGACAGGAAGCGAGGTCCGCGTCACTGTTCCAGGACATATGCAGCGAGGAGGAGAACCCTGTCCTTACGACCGTGTGCTTGCTACCAGACTGGGTGCGGCTGCAGCCAGACTGATTGCAGATGAGGAATATGGCTATATGGTGGCTTTAAAAAATAATGAGATTACCAAGGTGCCTCTCTCTGAGGTGGCAGGTAAATTAAAGACCGTGGATCCTGGATGCTCCATGATAAAGGAGGCAAAAATGGTCGGGATCAGTTTCGGAGACGAATAAGGAGCAGGCCCTATGTCATATATGGCTTTATATCGGAAATGGCGGCCGGTGTCCTTTGAGGATGTTAAGGGCCAGGATCCGGTAGTACAGACACTAAAAAATCAGATTACTTCAGATCGGATCGGTCATGCCTATCTGTTCTGCGGAACCAGAGGTACGGGAAAAACCAGTATTGCAAAAATCTATGCCAGAGCAGTAAACTGTGAGCATCCGATCGATGGAAGTCCATGCAACCAGTGTGCCTCCTGCCGCGCCATTTTAGAGGGAAGCTCTATGAATGTGGTGGAGATTGATGCGGCTTCTAACAATGGCGTGGAAAATATCCGGGATATCAGGGAACAGGTACAGTATCCGCCGACAGAGGGAAAATACAGAGTTTACATCATTGATGAGGTTCACATGCTTTCCATTGGAGCCTTCAATGCTTTGTTAAAAACATTGGAGGAGCCGCCGGCTTATGTGATTTTTATTCTGGCGACTACAGAGGTTCATAAGATTCCTATTACGATTTTATCCCGATGCCAGAGATATGATTTTAAGCGCATTTCTCTGGAAACCATTGCAGACCGGTTAAGAGAGCTGACTCAGGCAGAGCAGATCCAGGCAGAAGATAAGGCGCTAATGTATATTGCAAAGGCCGCTGATGGCTCTTTGCGAGACGGCTTAAGCCTGCTTGATCAGTGTGTTGCCTTCCATTACGGCAAACTTTTGACTTATGAAAATGCCCTTGAGGTTCTGGGTGCAGTGGATTCCAGCGTATTCAGCCGTATGTTCAATGCGGTTGCAGATGGGAGAACCCGCGACTGTATCACAGAACTGGAAGAAATTGTAATTCAGGGCCGGGAGCTGGGACAGTTTGTTACAGATTTCATCTGGTATCTGCGAAATCTTCTTCTGGTTCAGAGTGCAGATGATCCGGAGGGGTTAGTGGATCTGTCGGAAGAGAATCTAAAGCAGCTGAAGGCAGATGCTGTTAAGACAGACGGAAATACCCTTATGCGCTATATACGGGTATTTTCAGATTTGTCCAGCCAGCTGCGCTATGCCAGCCAGAAACGTGTTTTGCTGGAAGTGGCTTTGATCCGTCTGACACACCCGGCTATGGAGCCGGATCTGGATTCTGTTTTACAGAGGATTCATCAGCTGGAGGAACAGTTAGAGGATATAGAGGCCAGAGGAATCAGTGTAGGCCAGGGGACTTATGGAGCGGCAGGCAGTATGGCTGCCTTCGGAACTTGTGGCCTTCCGGGGCAGCCGTCAGCCGGCTCCGATCCTGCAGGCAGTTTGCAGCAGCCCCCTTCCGGTGATTCGGGACAGACGTCTGCCGGAATTTCAATGGGTTCAGCGGCAGAAATCATTTCCCTTCCCAAAGCGCAGCTGGAGGATTTAAATCTCATACGCAATGAATGGGCCAAAATTGTCCGCAACATCGGCGGTGGAGCCAGATCCTATCTGCGGGATACCGTAGTAGAACCCGGAGGGGAAGGCTGTCTTACCATTGTATTTTTAGACCCTATGAGCTATGATATGGGCAAGCGCCCTACGGTGATTGGAGAATTGGAGCGGAAAGTAGAGGCTGCCTACGGCAAATCCATTTATTTTAAAACAAGACTGGCAGGCCGGGGTGAACGTCTGGATACTATTTACGTTACAAAAGAGGATCTGGAAGAAAAGATCCATATGGATATTACTTACGAAGACTGATATATTTTCATATAAAACAGGCCTGTAAAGGCCAGACAGAAAGAGGAGGAACATCACCATGGCAAAACGTGGCGGATTCCCGGGCGGTATGCCGGGAAATATGAATAATCTTATGAAGCAGGCACAGCGTATGCAGCGCCAGATGGAAGAGACAACAAAGGCATTAGAGGAAAAGGAATATACAGCAGCAGCAGGCGGCGGAGCGGTAACAGTAACGGTTTCCGGCAAAAAGGAAGTAGTTTCTGTTAAGCTGGCAGAAGAGGTAGTGGATCCGGATGATATTGAGATGCTTCAGGATCTGATTGTGGCAGCTACCAATGAAGCCTTCCGCCAGATGGAGGCCGACAGTGCAGAGGCCATGTCCAGACTGACCGGAGGACTGGGCGGTGCTTTAGGCGGAGGCTTTCCTTTCTAATGGATTATTACAGCAGTCAGATCAGCAGACTGATCGAAGAATTGTCCAAGCTCCCCGGAGTAGGCGCAAAATCTGCCCAAAGACTTGCGTTTCATATCATAAATATGCCTAAGGAGCAGGTAGAACAGCTGGCAGGAGCCATGACCGGCGCCAGAAATAATGTCCGCTACTGCAAAGAGTGCTTTACGCTCACAGACAAGGAGCTTTGTCCAATCTGCAGCAGTACAAAACGCGACCACAGTACGATTATGGTAGTAGAAAACACCCGCGACCTGGCAGCTTATGAGAAAACCGGCAAATATAACGGAGTCTATCATGTGCTCCATGGAGCGATTTCTCCCATGCTGGGGATTGGCCCTAATGATATTAAGTTGAAGGAGTTAATGCAGCGCCTTCAGTCAGATGTGGAGGAAGTTATTATTGCAACCAATTCCAGTCTGGAAGGCGAAACGACAGCAATGTATATCAGCAAGCTGATCAAGCCGACCGGAATCAGAGTTACACGGATCGCCAGCGGTGTGCCCGTAGGCGGAGATCTGGAATACATCGACGAGGTAACGCTGCTTCGGGCGCTGGAAGGAAGGACCGAGCTTTAAAATGCCGCTTACGGCAGGGAGATGCATAAGATGGATAAATATGAGTTTAATTTAAGGATTGATCAGATTAAGAAGAAAATTGCCTCAGAAGATTTTGAGACAGCGATGAAGATCGCGGATACCATTGACTGGAGAAGAGTCCGCAATATCAATATCCTGTCTATGGTTTCCGGGGTTTATGAAAAAAATGGAGAATATCAGGAAGCAAAGGATATTCTTCTTCTGGCTTTTGAACGGGCCCCTATGGGAAAGCGCCTTCTGTACAAGCTGGCCGAGCTGGCAATTAAAGAAGGAAGTCCGGATGAGGCAGAGGATTATTACCGGGAATTTTGTGAGCTGGCTCCGGAAGACCCCAGACAGTACATTCTGCGCTATTTGATTTTGGGAGCTAAGGGAGCGCCGGTAGAGCAGCTGATCCATACTCTGGAGCAGTACTGCAATGTAGAACTGGATGAGAAATGGCTTTATGAGCTGGCAGAGCTTTATAATGCGGCCCATATGGAGCAGCTTTGTGTGATGACCTGTGACAAGATTATGCTTATGTTTGGGACGGGAAAATATGTAGACAAGGCGATTGACTTAAAGGTTCAGTATGCTCCCCTTACAGACTATCAGATGGATCTGGTGGAAAATAAGGATAAATATGAGGCCCGATTGAAGGCTGTAGAAACAGAATATAATAAGAAAAAGCCTATGGTTCTTCCGATTGATGAGGAAGATGCACAGGCAGAGCAGGAAGCAGAGGATGCTTATGTGTATCAGCAGGAAGCAGCCTATACAAAAGAGCCTGAACCGGAAGAGAAAGTTTTAGAGGAGCAGCCAGAGACGGTGTTTGACGACGAAGAAACAGGGGAAGAAGAAGCCTTTTCCAATGCTGTACAGGAGCCTGAAGAGGAACAGGAGCTGTCCTGTGAGGAAGAAGAATCAGAAGCGGACAGTGAGCCGGAGGTGTCTTCTGAGCCGGAAGTTGTTTCCGGCTCATCAAAAGAAGACGAAACCCTCCGTGCACAGCTTCACGAGGCCGAAGCTCAGGAGGATCTTGCGAAGGAAATGTCCCGGCTGGCAGAGGAGCATGGATACAGCGAGGAAACTCAGGCGGCCCAGACACAGGTGCTGGCGGATATACGTCATTTGAAAAAAGGACCGATGTATAGCGGATCAAATCATCTGATGATTGAGGCAGATGAACCGGAAAAGGGTTTTGAGCTGGCGGTAAAGACATTAAAACGGATTCATCAGGAAACAGGCGCTAAAAATCAGGCTGCAAAGATTACAGGAGCCCGTTTAAATAACAGAGGAATTTTTACTCTGTCAGATAAGCTTACGGGAAAAGACCTGATTATCGAACAGGCCGGAGATATGAATGAGTCGATTCTTCAGGAGCTCAATCAGCTTATGGCAAGAGATGAAACCGGTATGAGTGTGGTGCTGATCGATACCGCAGAGCGTTTGGAGGAGCTCCACAAAACCTATCCGGGACTGGCTAAGAGGTTTGAATGTATTGGAAGTTCTGCGAAGGAAACGGTAACAGATTCAGAGCCGGATCGCCGTCCGGTTCGTGCAGTGAAGCTCCATGAGGCTCCTGCGGCTACGGCGCCTGCCCGCATGAAAACGACAGCTGAACCGGAAGAAACAGAGGGTGAGGCGGATGATGATATTCTTCCATCCCGTCCTGCGTATCAGGCCGCTTTCCGGCCTTCCAAAATAAAAGAAGAGCAGACGGCAGCGGCCTCTGAAAAGGTCGGCAGCGCAGAAGAATCCATCCCGTCCGCTCGTCCGGCAGCCATTAAACGCAAACAGGTAATCCCGCTGGTTCCGGAGCCTCCGGTTCAGCCGGAAAAAGAGCCGGTTTCCGAAGCGCCTGAGCCGGAAATGGACATTGATGAATTTGCAAAATATGCCTGTGAATATGCCGGCAGTATCGACTGCAGTATTTCCGGCAAGAGCATGCTGGCTCTTTATGAGAGAATCGAAATCATGGAAGAAGATGGAGAAAAGCTGACAAAGGCTGCTGCAGAAGCTCTGATTGAAGAGGCGGCAGACAAAGCAGAAAATCCGTCCCTGTTCAAAAAAATGACGGGGCTGTTCTCTTCTAAATATGACAAAGCAGGACTTCTTATTTTGAAAGAGGAGCATTTTATATGAAAAAACAGATTCGTCTGATTGCCCTGGATCTGGATGGTACGCTTTTAGATGACCAGAAGCGTCTGCCGGAGAATAACATAGAGGCCCTGGCGGAATGTGCCCGCCGGGGCATACAGGTTGTGCCGACTACTGGTCGTCCTGCAGATGGGATTCCAAAGGAGCTGCGCTCTATTCCGGGAGTTCGCTATGCAATAACGACCAATGGAGGCGCAGTGGCAGATCTGAAAACCGGAAAGCGGTTAAGCCAGTGTGTTCTTTCCAATGAACAGGCATTACAGATTTTAGAAATAGTCCGACATTACCATGTGATGTATGATCCGTATGTACAGGGCCGCGGCATTACACAATCCAGCTTCTTTGAACATATGGAAGAATTTGGAATCAGTCCGGCTGTTCAGGAGCTGGTAAGGGCTACCAGAGATGTAGTGCCGGATATTTATCAGTATATGGCTGAAACAAAAAGCTGTGCTGAAAAGATAAACGTTTTTTTGGCAGACCTCTCAGACAAAGAGATTTTGCGGGAGAAGCTGTCTTCTGTCGGAGGCCTTGCAATCAGCTCCTCTATGTATAATAATCTGGAGATAAATGCAGAGGCAGCTACCAAGGGAAATGCACTTTTGTGGCTGGCAGATCATCTTGGCATTGCCAGAGAAGAAACAATGGCGTTTGGAGACGGTGAAAATGATATTTCCATGCTGAAAGCGGCCGGAATCGGGATTGCCATGGGAAATGCTTCTGACCATGTTAAGGCTGCTGCAGATGAGGTAACACTTACAAATGAGCAGGACGGAGTGGCAGCTGCCATCCAAACCTGGATACTTAAATAATAAAGACCGAAAGAAGTAAGGCATGATAATGGAACACTGGCTGCCCATTGCGGCAGCCGTATTTTTGATAGGAATGGTTTTATATGGCCATCATAGAGGATTTTTGAGACAATGCGTTTCAGTGGGCGCACTGGTACTTACCATTTGTCTTGTGAAGATAGTCACGCCATCAGTGACAGAATTTATTGAGAGCAATCCTCAGATCCACAGCCGGGCAGCCGAGATTATTTTGACAATATCCGGTTGGAATGAATCGGGGAAGGACAACATACAGGCGCCAGCCTCTCAGAGAACAGTCATTGAAGGATTGAAATTGCCCCAGTTTATAAAGGATATGCTGATAGAAAATAATAACAGCGAGTTTTACAATATTTTGGGAGTGGAGCAGTTTACAGAATATATTACAGCATGTCTGGCTGATATGGCAATCCATGTTGTCTGCAGTGTGCTTATTTTTATTTTAAGTTATGTCCTGATCCGTTTTTTGATTTACTGGCTGGATTTGATTGCGAGACTTCCCATTATATGCGGTTTAAATCAGCTGGCGGGAGCCTTTCTGGGATTGGCTCAGGGGCTTTTGATTTTATGGATTGCAGGCATGGTGCTGAAATTTTTTGAAGCCGCACCCATAGGACTGATTCTTGAACAGCAGATTCGCGCCAGCAGCTGGCTTTCGTTTCTGTATCAATACAATCCCCTGGATTTTCTGTTCAGCGGTTTTATAAGAGGAAATTTTTAATAAAGGCTGTATATTTGTGCGCTGCCGTATATTTACGGAAGCGCATATTTAATATATTCACACAATAATATCTTCAATTTAAATAATTCAAGCGTAAACATCAAATTTATGTTGCGATCGGCTCTGTTTTTTAAATCACTATATATAGGAATGTGTTTGTAAAATGCGCATATATTGTGGTTTGGGCTTGGGCGTAAACTTCCGTTAAAAATTGTTGAAAAAAATGGAACAAATTCCCTTGACATTTAAACGGTAAAATGCTATATTATAGTTCCACTGCGAAAACAGTGGAAATGACTTTGAAAAAAGTTAAAAAAGTTGTTGACAGATACAGTTGCTTATGATAAGATATAAAAGTTGCTGTTGAGAACAACAAAACAACAATGAAAAATAAAATAAAAAAGTTGTTGACAAGCAAAACGACTTATGATAAAATATCAGAGTTGCTTGTGAGCGACGACAAAGAAGTTCCTTGAAAATTGAAGATTAAACAGTATGTAAA
>UMIE01005298.1_pt1 | contig 14966 bp, 9 predicted proteins | sample 1965711 | NCBI WGS metagenome assembly UMIE01 (sample SAMEA4836116, study PRJEB28245) | human gut metagenome | biome: gut microbiome; material: fecal sample | place: Denmark | collected 2008 | reverse complement strand
GATGCGAAACGAACTTCACCTTTCAGGAAGTCTTGGAACTTACTCCAATCCGGTTCTTTAGAATCCAATGTGAACGGGTTCTTGCCTTCAGCTTCCAGAGCAGGATTGTAGCGCCACAAGTGCCAGTAACCACATGCAACAGCTTCTTTTTCTTCAGCCTGAGATTTGCCCATACCCTTCTTCAAACCGTGGTTGATACAAGGAGCATAAGCGATAATCAAAGAAGGACCGTCATAAGCTTCAGCTTCGCGGATAGCCTTCAAAGTCTGAGCCTGATCAGCACCCATAGCGATCTGAGCGACATAAACGTAACCGTAAGTAGTAGCCATCAAACCCAAGTCTTTCTTGCGGACTCTCTTACCGGCTGCAGCAAACTTGGCGATTGCACCGACCGGAGTAGCCTTTGAAGACTGACCGCCTGTATTTGAATAAACTTCAGTATCCAGAACCAGGATATTCACATTCTTACCGGAAGCAATCACGTGGTCCAAACCACCATAACCGATATCGTAAGAAGCACCGTCACCACCGATAATCCACTGTGAACGTTTTACCAAGAAGTGGCTCAATTCGGCGATAGTAGCGCAATTCGGACATTTATCCTTAGCTGCTTCAACCATCGGAATGATCAGAGCTGCCAGTTCTTTCGTCTTATCGGCATCGTTCTGATTTTCGATCCATGCAGTGAATGCTTCCTTATATTCGGCCGGAGTGCCTTCATAAGCAATGGCAGCTTCCATTGCATTCTGGATACGTGCACGCATCTTTTCGTTAGCCAATTCCATACCCAAACCGAATTCACAGAAGTCTTCGAACAGAGAGTTAGCCCATGCAGGACCTTCACCCTTTTCGTTTGTCGTATACGGAGTAGATGGAACAGAACCCGAATAGATAGAAGAACATCCCGTAGCGTTAGCAACCATTTCACGATCACCGAACAACTGGGAAATCAGTTTTACGTACGGAGTTTCACCACAACCGGAGCAAGCGCCTGAGAACTCGAACAACGGAGTTGCGAACTGAGAATTCTTCACATTAGACTTGATGTCTACCAAACTCTGCTTAGAACTTACATTAGCCACACAGTATGCCCAGTTATCAGCTTCAGCCAACTGACCTTCCAGCGGAGCCATAGACAACGCCTTGTTGCCCTTGAATCCCGGACAGATATCGGCACAGTTTCCGCAACCCAAGCAGTCCATAACATCTACCTGCATACGGAACTTCATCCCCTTCATTGTAGCCGGAGCTTTCACATCCAACATCGGGAAGTTTGCACCCTTCTGTTCTTCGTCATTCAAAACGAACGGACGGATAGAAGCGTGAGGACAAACGTAAGCACACTGGTTACACTGGATACAGTTTGCCTCATTCCAAACCGGAACAAATGCAGCTACACCACGTTTTTCATATTTTGCAGTACCCTGATGCCATGTACCGTCTTCGATGCCCTTGAAAGCAGAAACCTTCAGTAGGTCGCCATCCTGTGCATTAATAGGACGAACCACTTCGTTGATAAATGCAGGATCGTTGTTTACAACCTCTTCATCATCCGGCAGGTTAGCCCATGCAGGATCAACAGTCAACTGGTTGTATTCGCCACCACGATCAACAGCAGCATAGTTTTTGTTTACAACATCTTCACCCTTCTTGCCATAAGACTTCACGATGAACTTCTTCATCTGTTCGATAGCCAGATCAACAGGAATTACACCTGTGATACGGAAGAATGCAGACTGCAGGATTGTATTGGTGCGGTTACCCAAACCGATTTCCAATGCGATCTGTGTAGCATTGATATAATAAACCGTAATATTTTTCTGAGCGAAATAACGTTTTACACGGTTAGGCAGGTGTTTTGCCAATTCTTCGCCATTCCATACCGTGTTCAGCAAGAATGTACCGTTCTCACGCAAACCGCGAGTCACATCGTACATACGCAGGTAAGCCTGAACGTGGCAAGCCACAAAATTCGGTGTGTTTACCAAATAGGTAGAGCGGATCGGATGATCACCGAAACGCAGGTGAGAACAAGTGAAACCGCCGGATTTCTTAGAGTCGTAAGAGAAATAAGCCTGGCAATATTTATTTGTATTGTCACCGATGATCTTGACTGAATTCTTGTTGGCACCGACAGTACCGTCTGCACCCAAACCGTAGAACTTAGCTTCGAACATGCCTTCGCCACCCAATGCGATCTCTTCTTTCTGAGGCAGGGAAGTGAATGTTACGTCATCTACGATACCGATCGTGAACTGGTTCTTCGGCATCGGCAGTGCCAGGTTTTCATATACGGAAAGGATCTGGGCAGGAGTCGTATCCTTAGACCCCAAACCATAACGGCCGCCTACGATAACCGGAGCATCTTCCTGGCCATAGAAACAGTCTTTTACATCCAGATACAGAGGTTCGCCTACTGCACCCGGTTCTTTTGTACGGTCCAAAACAGCAATACGCTTAGCAGTCTTAGGAACAGCTGCCAAGAAGTGTTTAGCCGAGAACGGACGATACAAGTGAACGGAAACCAAACCTACTTTTTCACCCTTAGCTGTCAGGTAGTCGATAGCTTCGCGTGCAGCTTCCGTAACAGAACCCATTGCAATGATTACGCGTTCTGCATCTTCAGCTCCGTAGTAATCGAACAAACCGTATTTACGTCCTGTGATCTTGGAGATTTCATTCATATATTCTTCTACGATAGCAGGAACTGCATCATAGTAAGAGTTGCTCGATTCTCTATGCTGGAAGAAGTGGTCAGGGTTTTCAGCCATACCGCGTGCAACCGGAGTTTTCGGATTCAAGGCACGTGCGCGGAATTCAGCCAACGCCTTCTGGTCGATCAGCGGAGCCAAGTCTTCATTTTCCAATGCTTCGATCTTCTGGATTTCGTGAGATGTACGGAAACCGTCGAAGAAGTTCACGAACGGAACACGGGATTTGATTGTAGCCAAGTGGGCAACACCTGCCAAATCCATCACTTCCTGTACAGAACCTTCGGCCAACATGGCGAAGCCTGTCTGACGGGCAGACATTACGTCTTGATGGTCACCGAAGATACACAGTGCGTGAGAAGCCAATGTACGAGCAGATACATGGAATACGCAAGGCAGCAATTCACCTGCAATCTTGTACATGTTCGGGATCATCAGCAACAAACCCTGAGAAGCCGTATAAGTCGTAGTCAGTGCACCAGCCTGCAACGAACCGTGAACTGCACCGGCAGCACCACCTTCAGATTGCATTTCCTGCACCATTACAGTTTCGCCGAAAATATTCTTACGTCCGGCAGCAGCCCATTCATCTACATATTCTGCCATCGTAGATGACGGAGTGATGGGGTAAATCGCAGCAACTTCACTGAACATATAGGAGATATGTGCAGCAGCCTGGTTACCATCACAGGTTAAAAATTTCTTCTGTTTTGTCATAGACTCTTACTATTAGTATTTAAAAAAATTTCAATATAAAAAGCCGAAAAGCCAAAGCGGGATCATGTTGCCCTCTCCTACTTCGACCTTATCGATTGCATAATACAGATCAGGATTATTCTTCACCTTCATGTTTTCTTCAATCCTGAAATTATGCATCCCATTGACTAAGAAATGTGCATTCTTCCCGCCCTCATTCAATTTATTATCCTTCAAAAGCTGGTTATAAAAGAATGATTCGCGGACAGACTGCATATTCACTTCCATCGGCCGGATGGGATACATCAAATTGGAGTTATACATATACACTTTAGAGGGTTTCTTGGGGAAGGACTCTCCCACCGGATAAAGTATGTTCATCAAACGGGCATCGGCCAAATATTTGATATAGTTCATCACGGTGGCCCGCGAAGTCTCTATGTCTTTGCTCAACTGACTCACATTGGGCGTACAAGGAGCGCTTGTCGCCAACAGGTAAAGCAGCTTACGCAGTTTCGGCAGATAGCTTTGTTCGATTTGTTTTATGTATAACACATCTACCTCCAGCATCATATTCATGGTCTTTAGCAAATTCTCCGAGAAATTGCGCTTCTCCAAGAAGAACGGGTAGAAACCATGATGCAGATAGTCCTGAAAGTATGCCATCGGTTTTCCCACCGAGCAGATGCCTTTCGCAATCTCCTGATGGCCCACCAATATTTCTCCAAACGTATAAGCCGGAAAGCTGTTCCCGGACATCAGATTAAAAAATTCCCGGAATGAGAAACCTCGCAGGTTATACGAAACCACCTTACCTGACAGATCGGGATTTTCATCTTTCAACCGCATGACGGAAGAACCGGAAAAAATGATCTTCAAGTCAGTGAAGTTATCGTAACAATAGCGGAGTTCTTTCGACCATCCCGAATATTTGAACACTTGGTCGATCAGCAGCACTTTTCCCCCTTTTGCCCTGAACTCAGAAGCAAAATCGACCAACGTACGTTCCGTAAAATAAAAATGATTCAGATTTATGTAAAGACACTCTTTATTATCCGCGCCAAAATGCTCGCGGGCATAATCCAGCAGAAAAGTCGTCTTTCCCACTCCGCGAGACCCCTTAATACCGATCAACCGATCATTCCAGTCGATCTCGTCCATCAGCCCTCTGCGAACCGGCGAATACAAGTGTTCTACCAGATATTTATGTGTTTTAAAGAATGCTTCCACTTTTTCAATTGACAATTAACAATGGACAATTTATCCATCCCGTTAAACGAGGCAAATATAGATATTTTTTCCGAATTGCAATGCAGAGTTTGCAATTTTGATAAAAAACATCTATTCCAAATTATCAATTATCCATTTTTTATTGTTAATTATTCAATTATCGTTATCCACCCATAGGTATCAGGTTCATCGCCATACTGGATAGCACGCAGTTTATTGTATAGTTTTTCACAAACAGGACCCGGTTTGCCGTCTTTTGCAATCACATAAGACTTATTGACATCCAAATCATCGATCTGTGAAATCGGAGCAATAACCGCAGCAGTTCCACATTCGGCAGCTTCATCGAACGCAGCGATTTCTTCTACCGGAACCGGACGGCGTTCCACCGTCAGGCCCATATCGGTTGCCAACTGCTGCAAACTCTTGTTCGTGATAGAAGGCAGGATAGAGTGAGACTGCGGAGTGATGTAGCTGTTGCCACGAATTCCGAAGAAGTTGGCTGGGCCGCATTCGTCCAAATATTTCTTTTCTTTCGGGTCCAGATATAAAACAGCGGCGTAGCCCAGCTCATGAGCCTTTTCGCCCGCAACGAGACTGGCGGCGTAATTACCACCGACTTTGATCGTACCGGTTCCCTGAGGGGCAGCACGATCGTAATCGCGCATGATACATACTTTGGAGGGTTTGAAACCACCCTTAAAATACGGTCCCACCGGCGTCACAAACACCATGAACATATATTCGGGAGCCGGCTTCACACCCACCTGGGCACCCAAACCGATCATCAACGGACGGATATATAAAGCAGCCCCGCTTTCATAAGGGGGAACAAAACGTTCGTTCAGTTTTACGACCTTACGGATAGCTTCCTCGAACTTCTCAACGGGCAACTCGGCCATTTTGATACCGCGGCTGGAAGATTGCATGCGTTTGCCGTTCTCATCCATACGGAACACACGGATCTTGCCGTCTCTCCCTTTGAACGCCTTCAATCCTTCAAACGACTCCTGTCCATAATGCAAACATGTAGCAGCCATATGAATATTGATGATCTCGGAAGAACTAACTTCGAGCTCGCCCCATTTACCATCCCGATAGTAACACCGTACATTATAGTCTGTCTTCATATAACCGAATGACAGATCAGACCAATTAATATTTTCCATATCTTATCGTAATTAGATTATTGACAGGCAAAGGTATTAATAAAAAATGAAAAACGGCAACCGTTACTCATTTAATCCTCGCAGGAAAATAATCCCGCAAATTGTCGCAATGCGTACAGGCAAATTCGGCTACACTCTTATTGTACACCTTGCCTCAAATCTCATTGGTCCAAATCGAAACTACTGCTGCATCTAATTCGATTTTATATCCCATTTAATTCAAATTACACACAAGGGTAATATTTTTTAACAGATATAAGATTCCTACACCTCACTATCAATCAAGATTTTAACCCAAAATCACATTTTAAAGAGAGATATTGTCTATTTTAACACTCATTTACCCCTTCAAAAACGGCAAAAATAACAAGAACGATAGATGCAAATTGCAGATTATATCGTATCTTTGTGAAGAAGCAACAAAAAGACATGATGGAAACTCAGCAACGAAACACGGAATATCGACACGTGGAAAATTCAAACAACATAAACAATCAACATATTGGGCAGACAAACATAACTGTTTTTTATGTACATTTGTCCACCCAAATAAATAAATAACATGAAAGTAATCGATCTGATCAATAGCAGCAAGAGTACTGCTTTCTCATTTGAAATACTTCCTCCGTTGAAAGGAAACAGCATACAGAAAGTATATAATGTCATAGACAAACTGATCGAGTTCGATCCTAAATACATTAATATAACATCCCATCACAGCGAATATATCTACAAGACTTTGCCAGATGGTAGCTTTCAGAAAGTCAACATCCGCAAACGTCCCGGATCGGTCGCCATCGCTTCGGCTATCCAGAATAAATATGGCATAACGGCTGTTCCTCATATTATATGCAAGGGATTTACAAAAGATGAAACGGAATATGCATTGATCGACCTGAACTTTTTAGGTGTTTATGACCTGTTGTTGCTCCGTGGAGATGTAAAAACACTGGAAGCCGGACAAAAAACGGACATATACCACGAACATGCAACCGACCTCCAGCAGCAAGTGAACGACTTCAACAAAGGGATCGCCATCGACGGATCTGTTTCCGAAGCCAATGAAACACCGTTCTCTTACGGAATGGCTTGCTATCCGGAAAAGCATGAAGAAGCCCCCAATATGGAATCGGATATTTTCTATCTGAAAGAGAAAGTAAAGAACGGGGCGGACTACTTGGTGACACAGATGTTTTTCGACAATGAAAAATATTACGCATTCGTAGACCGATGCCGGGCGGAAGGCATTACGGTCCCCATCATTCCGGGTATCAAGCCGATCGTATTCAAGAACCAGCTCACCGTGCTGCCTAAGATATTCCGTTCGGACATTCCCGAACCGTTTGCAACAGAACTTCGTAAATGCAAAACGGATGATGAAGCGAAAGCCGTCGGTGTCGAATGGTGCATCCAGCAATGCAAAGACTTGATTGCACACGGCGTTCCGAGCCTACATTTCTATACGATGATGGCATCGGATAGCGTCTATAAGGTGGCAAAAGAGGTGTATTGAAAGCACGAAACTACATTTCCATGCCTATGAAACGATGTTTTCATGCCGAAGGAACTATATTTTCAAGCAATCGTAATCTCCCCGATCAGCGAACAATTCAGATGTTCCTTTACTTCGTCCGGCGTCATACCATGCCCGAACAGGAACATCAACTTGGCAACCGCACATTCGGTCGTGCTGTCGTAACCGCTCACCACGCCGGCCTGCAACAATTTGCGACCGGTTTCATAGCGGTGCATTTCCACGCTCCCGGCAAGGCATTGGGTGACATTGACAATGACGATCCCCCGTTCGACCGCATCCTTCAACATCTCCAGCAACCAGTCATATCCGGGCGCATTCCCGCTACCGAATGTTTCCATCACGACGCCTTTCAAGCCGGGAATATTCAAGATGCTTTCCACAACCTGCGGAGAAATTCCAGGAAATATTTTCAAGATTGCAATATTCCGGTCCAACAAGTAATGAGGTTTCAGCGGTTTCCGGGATACCGGATGGTAAACCTGGGAGACATCATACTTAATCGAAATACCGGCATGTGCCAACGGAGGATAATTATAGGAACGGAACGCATTGAAATTATCCGCATTCGTCTTGCTGGTACGGTTTCCGCGCAGCAGGTCGTTCTCAAAGAAAATACAGACTTCAGGAACCAGCGGCATATCGTTTTCACGGGCGGCGGCAATCTCTATCGCCGTAATCAGGTTTTCCTTTCCATCCGTACGAAGCATACCGATCGGAAGCTGTGAACCGGTCAGAACCACGGGCTTACTCAGATTTTCCAGCATAAAGCTCAAAGCGGAAGCGGTAAAGGCCATCGTATCGGTCCCATGCAGAACGACAAAGCCATCGTAATCATGATAATGTTCCGCAATGACATGCACGATTTTCATCCATGAATCCGGTCCCATCTCCGATGAATCCATCGGTGGATCAAATTGAATAGACGATATTTTATATCCGAGATTTTTCAGTTCGGGGACATGCTCCTCCAAATGTTCAAAATTAAAGGCCTCCAAAGAGCCCGTCTCAGGATTTTCTATCATTCCGATAGTACCTCCCGTATATATAATCAGAATAGAAGCGTCATCTTTGCATACATTCATAATACAATCCGTATTTATGTAATTTTCTTTTTTACAATGCAAAGATAATACTATCATTTTGAAATCAAATACCGAAACAAAACAATTAAAACATATTCAAAACTATCTTCACAAGAATAATCATAAGAAAAAATATTACATTTTGTCAACTGCAAAAAAAACACAAATCACCGTCTCAGTTTTTATCGATCAGGCAATAGAAGTAAGCAATACACCAAAAACATACAACAAAATGAAAAAAGTTTGTTATCGGATAGGGGTTTTTCCAAGCATCTTAGTCTTATCGACGAAATAATAAATTTTACAAAGATGAAATACATACTGTTTATCGCAATGGATTTGGCCTTATATCCTTTTTTGCTTGTGCTTTTTATTGGTAAATGCATTAAAGAGAAAATACAGATCGCACATTAAGATGAGGTTTCTTATTTCCTCGATTATTCGTACCTTTGCTCTATCAACTCAATAAGGAGCAACATGTACTTCAAGGATATTATCGGTCAGGAAGAAATAAAAAAACGGCTTATACATTCGGCACAGACAGGTGTCGTCCCGCATGCCCAGCTATTCACGGAACAGGGGGGTGCAGGCGCCTTTCCTCTCACACTGGCTTACGCACGTTATCTGAACTGTACGAACCGGACGGAAACGGATTCATGCGGGCATTGTCCGTCATGCCTGAAGTATAACGAGTTGGCCCACCCGGACCTTCATTTCGTGTTCCCGATCGTTTCCAAGAAGGATAAGAAAAAAGATGTCTGCGACGATTACCTCACCGAATGGAGAGGTTTCCTGAAAGACCGTCCCTATTTCGATATAGACGGCTGGCTGGATTATATCGATGCCGGCAACTCACAAGCTCTGATCTACTCGAAAGAGAGCGACGAGATTATCCGGAAACTGAGCCTTAAGATATACGAAGCGACTTACCGCATCCTGTTGGTATGGCTACCGGAAAAACTCCACCCGACCTGTGCCAACAAACTCCTGAAGATCATTGAGGAACCTCCCCGGAACACGGTGATCCTGATGGTATCGGAACTTCCCGACCTGGTTTTAGGAACCATCCTGTCCCGTGCGCAACGTATCAACGTACGTGGCATTCATCCGGAAGATATCGCCGCCTCCATGATTTCCCGGTTCAACCTGACTCCCGAAGATGCCAAGCATGTCGCCCATCTGGCAAACGGCAGTTACCTGAAAGCGGTCGAGGCAATCAGCCTGGGGGAAGAGAACAAGTTCTACCTGGAACAATTCAAAGGCATGATGCGCAACTCCTGGGCGCGTAATGTCAGAGGCATGAAAGACATGGCAGACGTGTTGGCAAGTATCGGGCGTGAACGGCAGAAGAACTTTCTTTCTTATTGCCAGCATCTGATACGCGAGAACTTCATGTACCGGTTCCAGTCGCCGGAACTCAATTATATGAATACGGACGAAGCTGGATTTGCCGTGAAGTTCGCTCCTTTCATCAATGAACGGAATGTGATCGACATCATGGACGAGTTGGCAAAAGCGGAACGGCATGTGACGCAAAATGTGAACGCAAAGATGGTCTTTTTCGATCTTTCCCTACGGCTTACCGTATTGATAAAACGGTAATTCCAGATAAGTTGTCACAGTTTTTTATTCTGCCAGTTTCCTTTCCAGAGATAGAAGAAAGCGGACAGGATCATCAAATCGTAGACATGCTCCGTTGTCCAGCAGACCGCCACATCCGCATGCATCCGGATACCGACCCACAGTGCATAGAGAACATAGACAAAGATACTTGCCATATCAATCAGCAATGCCGTCTGCGTATTTCCCGTTCCCGACACACTGAAAAAGAAGATAAAGGCCGGAACCACAATTAGATAAGAGGAAAGCATCACCCAAAGGGATGATACAGAACCGGCAATCAGATCCAGATTATCCGTGTAAATGCGCAATACCAGTTCCGGGAATAGGGCAATCAGAATACCGAGCGGCAAAACGAAGTAATAGCAAATCCGTATCATACGCCCGCACAATCCCATCACCTGTTCCGGCTTTCCAGCACCAATCAGATTGCTGACCAGCGAACTGGAGGTCGAAGCAAAGGCATTGACAAACATAAACAGAAACGAAGAAATGCTTCGCACCACATTCGTAATCGCCAACGGCCGCTCTCCCTGATGCTCCATCACGACAAAGAACACGAACCAGCCTAAAAAAGCAATCCCGTGCTGAATCATAATCCAGATAGAAACACCCAATATCTGCCTCAACATCCGGAAATCTATACCCGAATACTCAAACAACCCGTATTTCTTATAATCGACTTTCTTCCACGTATAAAGAATGAAGAACAGCACCGAAACAGCTTCCGAGATCGATGAAGCGATCGCCGCTCCGGCAATCCCCAACGCCGGAAATCCGAACTTCCCGAATATCAGGACATAGTTCAGCATTACATTGGCTAACACCATCACGACCGAATTTATCGTCAGGATCTTTGTCTTTGTAATACCGACATAAAAAGCCCTGAACATAACGGCGACAAAGGAGAAGAAAAAGCCATAGACACGCCAGTCCACATACTTCATCGTAGCCTGGTAGACATCATCGGAACCGATCAGTTTGCGCAGAAAGAAAGGCGAATACAGATGTGAAGCCGTAAACAGCAACGAGGCAAGCAGCAACAGGAAAAACGTCCCCTGCAGGAAGACCAGCCCAATCCGTTTATATTCTTGTGCGCCGTTTCGCCGAGCTATCAATACCTGCGCGCCTATACTGAAACCGAAGCCAAGCATATAAATCACAAGGTAATAGACTCCCGCCAATGCCGACGCTCCCAACTCGACTTCTCCTACCCGCCCCAAATAGGCCGTATCGGTCAACCCGATCATGTGTTCCATCAATAGACTCATCAAGACGGGGAATGTTATTTGCAGAATTTGTTTGTTCGTAAATTGCATATTGTCTGATAAAAAGGGATGCAAAGATAATAATAAGAATGGATTGCACAATATAACCGGGAGACATTCGTTTTTATAAAAATGAACCGGTATGATGGTGCGTATAATTTATTAATGATATTCCTATGAAAGCGAAATTATTGCTGATATTCTCTCTGTCATTTTACCTTTTCAGTTGTAACGGACAGAATTCCCATATCCCGGCAGCTGTCACTTCGGCCGCTCCAGTCAAGATCAATCGTTTCGACAAGGAGCTTTTAAAGCTGGTCGAAACGAACGACTCCTCCATGCAAGCCAGGCTTGTTCGCGAATACCCGCAAATGCTCGACATATTGGGAAAAGGTATCCTAAACATGAAGTCTCCGGCAATGCCCGGCTTCTTCGACAAATTGGCCAACTACTATTCCGAACCGACTTTGAAGGGGTTATATACCGATGCTGTCCGTCAATATGACAATGTTTCTCAGATCGAGCAAGCTCTCGGTAACGGTTTCACATGGTTGAAGACCTGTTTTCCTTCGATGCAGATTCCGGCCATCTATATGCACGTTTCCGGCTTCAATCAAAATGTACTGGTCGGCGACAGCCTGTTGTCCATCTCGATAGATAAATATTTAAGCGAGGAATATCCGTTATACCAGGACTTCTTCTATGATTTCCAGCGCCGGTTAATGACGCCTGAGCATATCGTCCCCGATTACCTTGCCGGTTGGCTGATGTCCGAGTATCCGTTTGAAGGAAAAGAAAATGTACTGCTCGACCGGATGATCTATGAAGGCAAAATAAAATATCTGATCCATCAAGCATTTCCTGAACTGAAGCCAGAAGTACTCATGGGCTACACGGAAACTTCCTATAACTGGTGCAAAGAGAATGAATCCAACCTGTGGAAGGCTATCATAGAACGCAAGCATCTTTATACGCCAGACCTGATGACGACAAATAAATACTTCGATAACGTCCCCAGCATATTCCTGGCAAGCGACGCTCCCGGAAATCTCGGCAGTTGGCTCGGCTGGCAGATTATCGACAAATATATGCGAGAAACGAATTCGACCCCAGAAGCCTTGATGCAAAACAACGATAGCCAAGCTATTCTGACCGATTCGAAATACAAGCCATAAAGCCTACGGGGGATATAAAAAAGAAAACCGTCCTATTCTCGCGAACTGGACGGATAACCTAATCTAACTTAATTCTAATACCATGAAAAACACTATATCTTAATAACAGAACCGGTATCGAAAAGTTTAATAGAACGGTTTATTTTTATTTCTTTCACAAAATAATGATCATGCGAGATCAACAACACCGTTCCTCTATAACTCTTTATAGCCGCTGTTATTATTTCAACACTTTGTATATCCAGATTGTTCGTCGGTTCGTCTAAAATAAATACATCCGGCGCATTATTTCCGATCATAAGGCAGCAAAAGAGCAACCGGATCTTTTCACCTCCACTCAAGCAAAAACACGGCTTGTCCCATGTCTCGTAAGGAAACAAACAACGGTTCAAAATGGATTTCAATTCATGTTCAGCCAAATGCGAGGCGTTAAAACGTTCCGTCTGCTCGAACACGGTCAATCCGGGATCAAGCACGGAACATTCCTGATCAATATAAAGATAACTGAAATCAGCCCGTGTAATCGTCCCGGCCGCCGGTTTCAGTTCCCCTAACAACAATTTGACCAGGGTCGTTTTTCCGCTCCCATTATTTCCTGTGATATGAATACGGTCGCCACTCCTGACCTGAATATTCAGAGGTGACTTCCATAGGCAGGAAGAAGTGTAACCGAAATTGATCTGATCCGCAGTGATCAGAATCTTGCCGGTGTGCAGATCGGAAGAATTGAAATTTGTCTGAAGTGCCCGCAAATCGGGAATCACATCCTGAAGGCTGGCAATCGAACTTTGCAGGGAAGCCATTTTCTCCTCATGGACATCATTCAGCCGGACTGTACTTTTCTCGGCTTTATCTTTCAGCGTATTGACTGCCATGCGTGAGATCCCTTTCTTGAAACTCGACTTATCACTGCGGACATTCGACTTATTCTTCCGTTCCATCACTTCACGCGCCGTTTTACGGGCCAGACGAAGTTCTTTCTCCTTCTCACTCAACTGATTCTGCAAAGCTGTCAACGCCAACTCTTTCTGTTCTTTATAGAACTCATAATTGCCACCATAAAGTGTGACCTCACTTTTCTCAAGCTCACAAATGCAAGGCAGCAGGTTTAGCAACGTCCGGTCATGACTGACAATCAACAAGGTCGAACGTCCGCTCCGGATCATCTCATATAGCTTTTCCCGGCCGGAAACATCCAGATGATTCGTCGGTTCATCCATCAAAATAATTTCCGGTGCATGAACAAGGATACCAGAAAGGAACACTTTCGTCTTTTCTCCTCCGCTCAACGAGCACATCGGCTGGGACAGTTGCAGATGCTCCAGATTCCAAGAGGCAAGTGCGGAAAGACAACGTTCTTCCACATTCCAGTCGTCATTCAGACAGGTAAAGTTTTCTGCCGAGGCGTCACCTTCAAGAATGGCATGGAGCGCCTTTATCCGATCGTCCACCCGCAGAGCTTCCGCCACAGTCAGGTTGTCGAACTGTCCGAAATGTTGTGGAATATAATAAGGGCGTGAAGAACACACTACCTCCCCCGATGAAGGTTTCAGGTTCCCTTCAATGATACGCAACAAAGTCGATTTGCCCGTACCGTTATTCCCCACCAGCGCAAGACGCTGTCCTGTATTGACTATCAGGTTTATGTTTTGAAAAAGAGGTTCTTTGTCAGCATGAACATAGCATAGCTGATGTACGGATATACACATAGTTTTCTTTGAATTAAAAGATTATAAACTAAAAAAGATAAAATCACAAACGTGCCGAAGGATGGCACAGGATAAGGCCGGAATAAAGAATCGACAATCGAAAATGAACAATTGGCAATTACATCAGAAAGATATTTACGATATATAGAAACCGGCTTACTTGAATATTTTCATCGGAGTATTTATATAATTCGGTTACAAAGATAATCTTTTTACCAAGTATTATCACATAATTCATAAAATAGATTTGACCAGCTGTTTCAAAGCACCAGTGTTTATTCCACAAAACAACTATCTTTCTATAAATGGATAATACTTCTTTTCACATCCAGAAGATATCGAGTTCAAAACATACATGTTTTGAAACAAGGCCTTTTCCATTTACGACCGGAAGCCAATCAGTATGGCGGAAATAAAAAGGCTGTGTCGCAATTCTTGACACAGCCTTTTTATTCCCAAACGCCACAAAATGTTAATCGAACATATGTCTGAACTTATCGAAAATCTTCTCCTTGACAGATTTCTTCGGTTGGAAATTAGGAGAATTCTCCAAGCCGTTCATGATATCTTTCTCTGACGCAGACAACGTTTCCGGAATATAAACACTTACGTTTACAAGCAGGTCTCCCGTTCCATAACTGTTAACAGAGGGAAGCCCTTTGTTTCGCAAACGGAGTACTTTCCCCGGTTGAGTCCCTGGCTCGATTTTGACTTTAGCCTTACCATCGATGGTCGGAACTTCAACTGTGCCACCCAAAGCCGCTTGAGG
>UMIE01033957.1_pt1 | contig 15381 bp, 9 predicted proteins | sample 1965711 | NCBI WGS metagenome assembly UMIE01 (sample SAMEA4836116, study PRJEB28245) | human gut metagenome | biome: gut microbiome; material: fecal sample | place: Denmark | collected 2008 | reverse complement strand
TATTTTTTAGCGATAACGCGAGCCATTTCACAAACTTTGTTTGAATAACCCCATTCGTTGTCATACCAAGAAACAACTTTAGCGAAGTTAGAATCCAAAGAAATACCAGCTTTAGCATCGTAGATTGAAGTATTAGCGCAACCACGGAAGTCAGTTGAAACAACTGCATCTTCAGTGTAACCCAAAATACCTTTCAATTCGCCTTCAGAAGCTTCTTTCATAGCAGCGTTGATCTCTGCCATTGTAGCCGGTTTTTCCAAAACAACTGTCAAGTCAACTACAGAAACGTCAGAAGTCGGAACACGGAATGCCATACCAGTCAGTTTACCGTTCAATACCGGCAATACTTTACCTACGGCTTTAGCAGCACCTGTTGAAGAAGGGATGATGTTTTCAAGGATACCACGACCACCTCTCCAGTCTTTCTTAGAAGGACCGTCTACTGTTTTCTGAGTTGCAGTAGCAGCGTGAACTGTAGTCATCAAACCTTTAACGATACCCCATTTGTCGTTCAATACCTTAGCGATAGGAGCCAAGCAGTTAGTAGTACAAGAAGCGTTAGAGATGATGTCCTGACCTGCGTAAGTGTCGCTGTTAACGCCATATACGAACATAGGAGTAGCATCCTTAGAAGGAGCAGACATGATTACTTTCTTTGCACCAGCCTGGATATGTTTGCGAGCTGTTTCGTCTGTCAGGAAGAAACCAGTTGATTCAACAACAACGTCAGCGTCAACTTCGTTCCATTTCAAATTAGCAGGATCCATCTCTGCAGTCAGACGGATTTTATTACCGTTTACAATCAAAGCGCCGTCTTCTACAGCAACTTCACCATCAAAACGACCGTGTACTGAGTCATACTTCAGCATATATGCCAAGTAGTCAGCATCCAACAAGTCATTGATACCTACGATCTGAATATCGTTACCAAAGTTTTTTACTGCAGCACGGAACACCATACGTCCGATACGGCCGAAACCGTTAATACCTACTTTAATCATTTTGTTTAAACTTTTAAGGGTTTTTATTATATTGTCCAAATATATTTCGAACTTGCATTTGTTTTATCTTTATAAATGCGGTGCAAAAGTAAGAAAATGTTTTTATATTCGCACATTAAATTAATATTAAATATAAAAAAAGATGGGAAAGAGTACTTTTTTACAGGACTTTAAGGCTTTTGCCATGAAGGGAAATGTAATCGATATGGCTGTCGGTGTTATCATTGGCGGCGCGTTTGGTAAAATAGTATCATCGGTGGTTGCCGATGTGATAATGCCTCCTCTCGGTCTATTGGTGGGCGGAGTGAACTTTACGGATTTGAAATGGGTGATGAAGCCGGCCGAAGTGGTGGATGGAAAAGAAATCGCTGCCGTAACCTTGAATTATGGTAACTTCTTGCAGGCTACTTTTGATTTCTTGATCATTGCCTTTTCCATATTCTTATTTATACGTTTGCTGACAAAACTGACCACAAAGAAAGAGGCTGCTGCGCCTGCAACCCCTCCCGCACCACCGGCTCCGACGAAAGAAGAAGTGCTGTTGACCGAGATACGTGACCTGCTGAAAGAACAAAATAAGAAATGAGTATAAACCGAAACGGTTACTCCGGAATGCTGACTTTATATTTCAGTTGTTGGTATTTCCGGATGGTTTCTTGTTGCAGGTCTTTTAGTAATCTGATTTCTACAGACAGTTGTCTAAGTGCAGAGTCTGATGACAGAATATTTTCCCGGTCGCCGTAATCAATGAATCGGGTAGACATGACTTGTTGTTGGGCTTTGCATTCATTGAGTGCATAACGCACTGTTTCAATACGATATTGTCTGAGAGTTTTTTGTTCTTTGTTCCGTAAATTTTTGTATGTCTCATTGTCACTCCAACGGCTTGAGTAATAATTGCTTAGAGCGGCACTGGCTTGTTTGCGTGCTTCTTCGTTGACGCTCTCTTTGAGTGAGGTATATAATCTGGTATATTCTTTATCTGAATTCAGGAGTTCTTGCAGTTCCTTTTTAGCATTTTCGTAAGTGTCTTCTAACACTTTCAAATCTTCCGGCTTTCTTTCAAAAGTCAGAATCTTCAGATAGTCATCTTTGGTAATATTAATGTGTTTGTTGGTTTTATCACAATAATTCAGGTATCTTTCAGTAAGTAACCAACTGAACTCCAATTCTTTTTTTTGTAAATCGGCACTGATGTTGTTCAACGATTCTTCTAATTGTTGCATTTGCTTTTCAGAAGTGATACATTTTGCAGGCATTGTTCCTTTCTTGGTTTCCTGAGCAGAAAGCGGGAAGAGTTCGGAGCATCCGATACAGGCTGTAAACAATAGTATAATGGTGGAGTTCTTCATGGTATTAGTACTTTTTGTGGCTTGTTTTATCTGCAAAAATAGAAATTCTTACTATTTGTTCAAGTAGATTGCATAGTTTTTTATACTTTTGCAGATAATTTATTCAAAATCCAACCATTTATATGCAGGAAAAAATAATAATCCTTGATTTCGGGTCGCAGACTACGCAGCTTATCGGTCGTCGTGTACGCGAGCTGGATACGTATTGTGAAATTGTTCCCTACAACAAATTTCCCAAAGGAGATGAAAGTGTAAAAGGTGTGATTCTTTCCGGAAGTCCTTTCTCGGTATATGATGAAAGCGCGTTCAAGGTAGATTTGAGCGAGATACGGGGTAAATATCCTATTTTGGGTATTTGCTACGGTGCGCAGTTTATGGCCTATACCAATGGCGGGAAAGTAGAACCGGCTGGTACGCGTGAGTATGGCCGTGCACATCTGACTTCTTTCTGTAAGGACAATGTTTTGTTCAAAGGTGTGAAAGAAAATACTCAGGTGTGGATGAGCCATGGAGATACGATTACGGCTATTCCTTCAAACTTCAAGAAGATCGCTTCTACCGACAAAGTGGAAATTGCTGCCTATCAGATTGAGGGTGAACAGGTGTGGGGCGTGCAGTTCCATCCGGAGGTATACCACAGTGAAGACGGTACGCAGATTCTGAAAAATTTCGTAGTGGATGTTTGCGGTTGCAAACAGGACTGGTCTCCGGCTTCGTTCATCGAAAGTACGGTTGCCGAGCTGAAGGCACAGTTGGGTGATGACAAGGTTGTGTTGGGTTTGAGCGGCGGAGTGGATTCTTCGGTAGCTGCTGTTTTGCTGAATAAGGCGATCGGTAAGAATCTGACTTGTATCTTTGTGGATCACGGTATGCTTCGTAAAAACGAGTTCAAGAATGTGATGCACGATTATGAGTGTCTCGGTTTGAATGTAATCGGTGTGGATGCCAGTGCTAAGTTTTTTGCGGAGTTGGAAGGTATTACCGAGCCGGAACGTAAACGCAAGATAATAGGTAAAGGTTTTATCGATGTATTTGATGCGGAAGCTCATAAATTGAAAGATGTGAAATGGTTGGCACAAGGAACTATTTATCCCGATTGCATCGAGTCGTTGTCTATCACGGGTACGGTGATCAAGAGTCATCACAATGTAGGCGGATTGCCCGAAAAGATGCATCTTAAACTGTGCGAACCGCTTCGCTTGTTGTTTAAGGATGAAGTTCGCCGTGTAGGTCGTGAGTTGGGGATGCCCGAACATTTGATTACGCGTCATCCGTTCCCGGGTCCAGGATTGGCAGTACGTATTTTGGGGGATATTACTCCGGAAAAAGTACGTATCCTGCAAGATGCCGATGATATTTTTATTCAGGGATTGAGAGATTGGGGATTGTATGACCAGGTATGGCAGGCAGGTGTAATCTTGCTGCCGGTTCAGTCTGTGGGTGTGATGGGAGATGAGCGTACTTATGAAAGAGCTGTTGCTTTGCGTGCCGTGACATCTACCGATGCGATGACTGCCGATTGGGCACATTTACCTTACGACTTTTTGGGTAAAGTTTCCAACGATATAATAAATAAGGTAAAAGGGGTGAATCGTGTAACCTATGATATCAGTTCCAAACCGCCTGCAACTATTGAGTGGGAATAAGAAAACTTTTGATTATCAATATAATCTCTCTTCAGAGCATGAAAAATCAGCTGTTTGCAAAAGTGAATAGCTGATTTTTTTGTATAACTGATTTTATTTTTTGGATGGTAACTTAAATATTTTATATCCTATGGCGAACAGAAAGTTTCTGCTTGTTCTGGACGACATGTTATCTTTGTCCATTGAGGTAAGCCCGTTGCTGTATCTGGCAGATAACATGATTCCATTTTTGAAATCATATCCTATACCTCCGGTTAATGAAAGACTGATACGATGATAGCCAGGATAATACCCTTTGCCATTCTGACCTTCATTGACAACTTCTTCTCCTTCTTTTACTGCAATCTTTCTATTTAAACACAAGTCTAACTGGGGGCCTATACTGATATTAAAATTCTGACCGATGAAGAATTTGAATAATGCAGGAATTTCAATGAAATTGTATTTGAAATTTATTCTTATCTTTTTGGAAATATCATTAGGGAAGGTTGTGTAGTCGATGCTCCATTTATAGCCTTTTTGTGCATAATTTATTTCGGGTTGAAAATCGATGATGTTATTTATTCTGTAATTCATAAAAACACCAAGATGTAATCCGCAGAGATAAGGCGAATTATCTGTCAGTTCCTTAATTTCCGAAAAGGTAGAGTAATTTAATCCCGTGTGAACTCCAAAACAGGTTTGTGCTTTTATTATGAAAGACAGGCTTGTCAGTGCAACAAGCAGAATGATTTTTTTCATATTGTATTTATTTAAAGAATGCGATTGTCGTTTTGTCGTGTCGGCTTTATTGGAAACCGCCTTTATTTCTGTCTTTCTTCATTCCACATGGCAAGCTTTGCAACATCCGGGATAATGATTTCTTTCCGGTGCAGTTTCAACAGTTCCTGTTCTTGCAAGGTGTTCAGAGTTCTGGATACATTTAACCGTGCATCATCGACACAACGGGCGAAATCGTCCATCTTGATTTTCATAATCTTTTCACCTATCGGTTTTTCCGTATGGGTAAGTATGAACCGGATAATTTTATCTTCAATATCCACAGGTGCTTTTTCCCATAAGCGGGCGTGCATGTTTTGTGCCCGATTACTGATAATATTCATGTAATTAAGGCGGAATATATCATATTTGAGCAGATTGGAAAGAACAAAAGATTTGCTGATACTTATGGAATGTGCTTCTGTACGGGCTACATAAGAAGATACATAACTCAGATTCATACCGAATAAAGCATGTGGCTCAATGACATAAGGAGCTTCTACATGTTCTATAAAAGTAAGAAATCCATCTTTCGAAGTGGTTTGCAAGGATATTTCCCCTTTTAGTAAAAAGATTAATTTATCACACGGAGTTCCGCTTTTTACAATCACATCTCCGGCTTTATGCTTAGTGAAATGCAGTTTTACTTTCTCCAGTATATTTGTAAAATCTTCATGGCAAAGCCCTTGGAATAAAGGCAATTGCAGCAAAGTGTCAAACATCGTCTCCATATAGTGTAATCTTCTAAATTTGAGACAAATGTAACTATAATCAAAGCTTGCTGTAACCATTCCGGTGCTCTTTTTGTTTTTTTTATTATTTCTTAATTGAACGTACTGAGAAACTGTTTTGATTTTATAGGATTTCTTTTTTTGAATCAAAACTGTTTCTGATTCAAGAAAAGAAATATTGCGAAATGCATAAAAATAGATTATCTTTGCAAAAAAGAAAGGAGGAAATATGTTTGCAGATTTTAATTTTCAACAGATGATCAGTGCGTTTATCGTATTGTTTGCTGTAATCGATATTATAGGCTCTATTCCAATCATAATCAATTTGAAGGAGAAAGGAAAAGATGTAAACGCAATGAAGGCAACCGTAATTTCATTCATTCTGCTGATCGGATTCTTTTATGCCGGCGATATGATGTTGAAGCTTTTTCATGTAGATATCGAGTCTTTTGCTGTGGCCGGTGCTTTCGTCATATTCCTGATGTCTTTGGAGATGATTCTCGATGTCGAAATATTCAAGAATCAGGGACCCATTAAAGAAGCTACATTGGTGCCGCTTGTCTTTCCGCTTTTGGCCGGTGCCGGTGCTTTTACTACTCTGTTGTCATTGCGTGCGGAATATGCCAGTGTTAATATCATCATAGCCTTGGTGCTGAATATGATTTGGGTGTATTTTGTGGTGAGTATGACAGGGCGGGTAGAGCGTTTTCTTGGAAAAGGCGGTATTTATATCATTCGTAAGTTTTTCGGGATTATTTTGTTAGCTATTTCCGTAAAGCTGTTTATGAGTAATATAACCTTGATGGTAGAGGCGTTGCAGAAGCATTTGCCATAAAAAGGAATCTTTCCGAAGAATCTTTCGTTTTAGAAAACAGAGTCTTGTTTAAGAGGAAAATAGAACTTTTAAATAAGCATTTGGAAATATTTTGTCAGTAAAACGTATGCTCTTGTCTGCAAAACAAGAGCATACGTTTTTTTATGGGCTTTTATGCCAGACTGAGATTATAGTTGACAATTGATTACTTCATTGAATGTTTTTGAATAATCCGTATTCAGCATTGCTTTATATTCATTGCAGAATGTGTCGAATGTGGTTTTGGCCAAGCTGGTTCTGCCATTTTTATACAGTGCCTGGCATTTGAGAATTAACGCATATTCGTCTGTTTTATCATGCGCAAACATGCTGTTGGCTATCTGAATTAGTAATTCATTGTTTTCCTTTATATAGTCTTGTTTGGATAGGCTGATTGCCGCGTCCAATACGGAATTGGCATAATTGGACTTGAAAGAATCCAGCCAGTCTGTTTGAACGTATGGTAATAATTGCCCTGATAGCAAGTTTAAAGGCAGATCATGGATGTTGGCTGCTGTGATCGGCTCATTGTTTTTTACTCTGTCTATAAAGTTACATACTTCTATATAGTCGCAGTAAGTTTGAGTAAACTTGACAGACCAATAGGTACTTTCTTTCACAAGTTCGGCACCATCCAGTTTTTCCAGTAAGAGTTTTAGTTTCCGAATGTTCACCCGTCGGTTGTTTTGGGCACTTTCATCCATTTTATCAAACCAAAGCAGTTCCCGCAGAGTGACGTTCGAAATACCTTTCTTATTATTCACGCTGTATAATATGATGAGAATCAGCAACTGTTTCAAGATGGGAGTGAATGATTTGGTGATATCTGTTCCATCTTTGTCCCATACTTGAAATCCGTCCAGAAAAAGAATAGATGATTTTTTGTGAGCTGTTGGCTGGGGCTTGTAACTTTCTTCTTCCGAAGTTTCTTCGTGGAGACCGTCTGTGGCTGTAGTGGTTGGAGAATCGGGAGAAAAACTTCCTTTTTTTCTTCTTTTCCGGTAACAGAAGTAGATACAACCCATACCTGCAATCATGCAGATTCCCAGCCCTATAAAGAATTTTGTTAATGCAGAATATGCTTTACGTTCTGTATCTGCTTGCAGCGTATCTTCTATTTTTAAAGGCGGGTAAGCCAATGAATAAATGTCAATGTTTGATTGATTGTTGTGATTATAATTGGTCACTGCATACAGTTGTGACTGTAATGAATCGTAATAAAGTGTGCAGAATGAATTTACATCGTTAAAGGAGAAAGGAATGGTATCTGCATAGTTCGTGCTGTTCTTTCCGCTATCCAGGTCGAAAGATCTTAATAGGATGTAGCTGTTCGAGCAGTCGTTCGGAAAACATAAGGCATACAGCTTATTGTTTTTCTCATCTACAACAATGTTATTACCGATAACGAAATTTTTTGCATCGCCGGGAATAGACCATAATTTATTGGTTTTGAATGTATTGATGTCTATTGCATAGAGATCGTAGTAATTGACGACCCCTAACTCCTGTTTCCCTTGTGGGTTGCCGCATCCACCGAATATCAGCAACGTATCTTTGTTTTTATAGCCTGATCCGCTCAGATAACGCGGAGGTATTTCTTCACTATACGACACTGTTTTCCAATTATCCTGTATACGGTTCTTTTTGCGTATCTGGTTCTTATACCGATAGTTGCCGTATCCGCCAAAGATATACAGGCAGGAATCATAGGGGGATATAAAAGCATTGTGTTGCGAATACTCCGGATTCTTTATTACACGGTCATCGTTTGTCCATGTTTTGTTCTCAAAATTGAAAATGGATATCCATTGCGGGGTATCGAAATCATATGACCATAACTCATTGTAATACGGATGGTAAATAAGTTGGTTGTTTATTTCCGTATATGGAACTCCGTGAACAGGATAAATCGTATTCAGTGTGTTGTCGGTAGTCGAATAGGCGAGAACAGATGAACTATTGGCAAAGTAGATGGCGCCTTTCGAAGGAGCATGACAGATTTGTGTATATATCGGCAACTCCAATGTTTTTTCTTTTACCCATTTGGTATGTTTGTTTATCTCCCATGTGGGATTGGTTACTTTGGCCGGAATGTGATGCAGGCTGTCCGAACAGGAGTATGGCTGATGTTCTTTCAGTGGCCAGTATGCAATTGTTGTATTTTTGTCATTTGTAATTTTTATATTACGTATAGACATCGGAGGAACGTCCGAAGAGTGAAATTTTTCGTGATCGGAATATCCGAAATAGAATTTCACGTTTTTGATATTTATGGGTTCATACTGGTCCTGCAGTGCTTCGTTATCGAAAATAAGCCGGAGACTGTCCGGATAAATGGAACATCGGATATGCACCCATTTGTTCCATGTATATTGCTTGAGCAGCTCTTCGTCGAGAGCCAGATAGACATTGTTACCTTCTATCAGATTCAACGTTTTCTTTCCCGGGGTGATATTGGCTATTAAATCGAAACTTCTTTCGTCATCAATTATGATTCTGAAGACATATCCGTAATTATGTTCTTCTGATCTGAACTTAATGTCGAAATCCAGTGTAAAGCCTTTTGAGGCATCAAAATCGGGAGACAGTGTTAAAGAAGTCCTCTCTTCTTTAATGGCACTATGGGCGGCAAAATATAATCCGGATGAAATATTTTGTGATTCAAGTAGTATCGATTTTAATATTAAGAGCAGAAAAATAATCGTTTTTTGCATAATACTCGCGGTTGTTTCTATGCAAAGGTAATATGCTTTATGAGATTTGCAAAAAAAAGATTTATATTTTTGTAAGACCCTTTGCGGGATTATAAAAATTAATAAAATGTTAATGCTCAGCACATCCCTGCTTGGGCTTGGAAAAGATTTATTAATGAATTATTAATACCTTTGTTAACGGTTGATGATTATTTTTGCTACTTGTTAATTAAAGAAAGAAATATGAAAAATGTTGTTACAGTATTGGGGTTGATGCTATTCTTGGTAGCATGTGGTGATAAAAAAGAGTTTAGCGGTAATCCTATTGTGGAGGGGTGGTATGCCGATCCGGAAGGGGTCGTTTTTGATAATGAGTATTGGATATATCCCACCTTGTCCGATCTTCCTCCCGGAGCTGATAGTACAGATTTTACAGGATGGCAAAAAGAAACGCGGGCCATCCATCAGGTCTATAATATCCAGACATATATGGATGCTTTTTCATCCAAGGATATGGTACACTGGACTAAACATCCCAAAGTATTGTCTGTTGAGAATATAAAATGGCTGGAGTTTGCTTTATGGGCGCCTTCTGTTGTTCAGGCGAATGGTAAATATTATCTGTTTTTCGGCGGTAATGATATCCAGAATGACGAACAGTATGGGGGAATCGGGGTGGCTGTAGCCGATCATCCGGCCGGTCCTTTTAAAGATGCTTTAGGCAGACCTTTGATTGATAAAATTGTGAATGGTGCCCAGCCGATCGATCAGTTTGTTTTTAAAGATGATGATGGTACTTATTATATGTATTATGGTGGCTGGCATCATTGTAATATGGTGAAGCTGAGTCCGGATTTATTAAGTCTTGTGCCTTTTGATGATGGTTCGTATTATAAATCTGTCACTCCCGAGAATTATGTGGAAGGTCCCTTTATGTTGAAACGGGATAATAAATATTATTTTATGTGGTCGGAAGGCAGTTGGGGCGGTTCGGACTATAGTGTGGCTTATGCTATTGCAGATTCGCCATTCGGCCCGTTCAAACGTATCGGAAAAATATTACAGCAGGATGAAAAAGTGGGTACAGGAGCGGGACATCATTCGGTGATTCAGATCCCGGGAAAGGACGAGTGGTATATTGTTTATCATCGTCATCCGTTGGGCGATACAGCTCCGAATCACAGGGAGGTTTGTATCGACCGTATGTATTTTGATGAAAATGGTTTTATTAAACCGGTGGAAATGACTTTCAAAGGTGTAGGTATAAATAGACTTCCGGATTAAGTACGAAACAATAGGATATCTTGTCGATAGGGAATGCTTCTTTTGAAGAAAAACATGTTTTTTTCTTACAAAATAAGTGTTCCCTATTCTTTTGCCTATACCCGGATGTTATATCTTATGGATTTTTGATTAATTTCCCCGTAGAGAGATAGAACCTTCCTCTACGAGGAACGACTTGAAAGTCGTAGAGGAACGGGTCGTTTGTCGTAGAGGAAAAATATCAATTTATAATGTATTGGTAATCAATATACTGTTAATTTTGAGTTTTGTTGATAATTTTCTACTTATAAAATTCCCGATTCTGTTTTTCTTCTGTTTTCTGTTTGACGGAATTGTTTACATGTGTGTTATCTGAGGATAACTTTGATCTTTTATATATAAATATTCTCCACTCCTATTAGGCAAAGAATATATTCCTTCTTATTAGGAAATGTATTCTTTGCAAAGCAAGAATTAATATGTGGCAAGAGTGATTGATAATGCTAAATATGGAGAATTGTAATTAGGGAAAATGAATATATGCGACAGAATCTTCTTCTATGGGAAACGATTAATGTCTTGTTAATGTTTTCAATCCGGAAATGTGCTCTGAAAGTATCTGTAGCCACGATTATTAATGTTCTGTTAATGGTTTCATTAATTGCATCAACCTACTTTTGCATCAAACGAAAATAAAAACGATACCATGAAAAAAGTTCCTTTAATTGTATTCTTATCTATTTTACTTGTGTCATGCAGAAGTAAAGAGGTGGTTACTGACTCTACTTCTTTTTCTCCGGTTGACTATGTAAATCCGTTAGTCGGAACACAATCTAAATTTACATTATCTACAGGTAATACCTACCCGGCCGTTGCATTGCCTTGGGGAATGAACTTCTGGACACCGCAAACGGGAGATATGGGATATGGATGGACCTATTGTTATACAGATGATAAGATAAAAGGATTTAAGCAGACACATCAGCCCAGTCCGTGGATTAATGATTACGGGCAGTTTTCTTTGATGCCGGTGACCGGGGATAAAAAGTTTCTGCAAAACGAGAGAGGTAGCTGGTTCTCTCATAAGGCTGAGACGGCAAGACCTTATTATTATAGTGTATATTTGGCTGACCACGATGTAAAGACGGAGATCACTCCGACAGAACGTTCTGCTTATTTTAGATTTACTTTCCCGGAAAGTGAAGATTCGTATGTCGTGGTAGACGCATTTGATAACGGTTCTTTTATTCGGATAGATAAGGAGAACAACACGATAACCGGCTATACAACAAAGAATAGCGGAGGAGTGCCGGATAACTTTAAAAATTATTTCGTGATGAAATTTGATAGACCTTTCGTCACGGCAGAAGTGTGGAGTGGAGACAAAATTATAGAAGGTAAAAAGGAGGTAAAGGATAACCATGTCGGGGCTGTATTAGGATTCAGGACAAGCAAAGGTGAAAAGATTGGTGTGAAGGTCAGTTCTTCTTTTATTAGTGAAGAACAGGCCTGGTTGAATTTGGAAGAGATAGGTAGTAAAGATTTTAATGAGGTAAAAGAAGCAGCCCGGAATGCTTGGAATGATGTAATGGATAAAGTAAGAGTGGAAGGCGGTACGGATGAGCAACTTCGTACTTTCTACTCTTGCTTATATCGTTCCTTGTTGTTTCCACGTAAGTTTTATGAAATAGATAAATCCGGAAATATTGTTCATTACAGTCCTTACAACGGTGAAGTGAAGAGTGGGTATATGTATACGGATACCGGTTTTTGGGATACGTTCCGTGCTTTATTCCCCTTCTTGAACCTGATGTATCCTTCTGTTAACAAGGAAATTCAGGAGGGATTGGCAAACAGTTATAAAGAAAGTGGTTTTTTGCCCGAATGGGCCAGTCCGGGACACCGTCATTGCATGGTGGGTAATAATTCAGCTTCTGTGGTGGCCGATGCTTATCTGAAAGGATGCCGGACAGAAGAAATAGAACTGTTGTATGAAGCCGTACTGCATGGGGCAAATCATGTACATCCACAAGTTCCTTCAACCGGAAGATTAGGATATGAATATTATAATCGGCAGGGGTATGTACCTTATAATGTAGGTCTTAATGAAAATGTGGCCCGTACCTTGGAATATGCTTATGACGATTGGTGTATCATGAAATTAGCGCAACAATTGAATCGTCCGCAGGAAGAAATCGACCTTTATCGGGAAAGAAGTAAAAACTATCGGTTCGTTTTTGATAAAGAGAGCAAACTGATGCGCGGAAAGAACGAAGACGGTACGTTTCAGTCTCCTTTCAGTCCGTATAAATGGGGAGATGCCTTTACAGAAGGTAACAGTTGGCATTATACCTGGAGTGTATTTCATGATGTGCAGGGGCTTATCGATCTGATGGGAGGAAAGGAGAGCTTTGTGTCCATGCTGGATTCTGTATTTGTAGTTCCTCCTATTTACGACGACAGTTATTACGGGCAGTGCATTCATGAAATAAAGGAGATGCAGATTATGAATATGGGCAATTATGCGCATGGTAACCAACCTATTCAGCATATGATCTATCTTTATAATTATGCAGGACAGCCTTGGAAAGCGCAATATTGGTTAAGGGAGGTAATGGATAAGCTGTATACCCCTTATCCGGACGGCTATTGTGGAGATGAAGATAACGGTCAGACTTCTGCCTGGTATATATTTTCTGCTTTAGGATTTTACCCGGTATGTCCGGGTTCAGGAGAGTATGTAATGGGAGCCCCTCTCTTTAAAAAAGTAATTCTTACACTGGAAAATGGAAAGCAGGTTATTTTGAATGCTCCCGACAACACAAATGACAATAGATATATATGTTCCTTGAAAATGAACGGTAAGGAATATAACCACAATTGGTTGAAACATGAGGAATTAATGAACGGTGCTGTTCTTGATTTCAATATGAGCCATACGCCAAATACACAGCGGGGAGTAAATGATGAAGATTTCCCTTATTCTTTGACTAACGAAAACAAATAAGAATATAAATGAATTTACAGAAGTTTTTATTATTAAGCTGTCTCATGTGTGCTTTCGGGTGCACCGGTACGGACAAACCGGAAGTGATAAATCCGGTGGCTTATGTAGACCCTTATATCGGAACCGGAGGACATGGACATACATTCCTGGGAGTTACCGCCCCTTTCGGAGCCGTACAGATCGGTCCTAATAATATCAATAAAGGATGGGACTGGTGTTCAGGATATCATTATTCCGACTCTATCGTGATTGGTTTTTCACATCTCCATCTCAACGGGACAGGTTGCAGTGACACCGGCGATATTCTGTTCATGCCATATACCGGTAAGGCACGTACGCAACCGGGAACGCAACAAGACCCTTTGTCCGGTTATGCTTCTTATTATTCGAAAGATAACGAGCGGGCGTTGCCGGGATATTACGAAGTTTTACTGAAAACTCATTGTACGAAAGTGGAACTTACTGCTTCGGACCGGGTGGCTTTCCATCGCTATACTTTCCCGAAAGATGTGGAAAAACATGTAATGATTAACTTGAAAGATGCAAATGGAGACGATCGTCCGACTGATACATATCTGGAGCAAATCAATGATACGGTCATCAGAGGATACCGGTATTCCACAGGCTGGTCAAAAAAACAGCAGATTTATTTTTCTGCAGTTTTCTCCCAACCTGTACATCTGACTTTGTATCATGATTCGGTGCAAGTAGCGGGAAATCGTCTTCAGGGACTGGACGTGAAAGGAAATGTTGCCGTTGCACCTGTAGTAGAGGAATTAGGAGTGAAAGTCGGTATTTCTCCCGTGAGCATGGAAAATGCAATGGATAATATCGGGCAGGAAATAAAAGACTGGAATTTTGAGAATATCGTTGCTGAAACAACCGGTAAATGGAATGCGGAATTATCGAAGTTACAGGTAGAAACAACCGATACAGTGGCAAAACGTATCTTCTATACGGCCTTGTACCATGCCTTTATGCAGCCGATCATGTTTAATGATTGTAGTGGGGAGTACCGTGGAACCGATAAAAATATATATGGCGATCCGGGCTTTACCAATTATACTGTATTTTCTTTATGGGATACTTATCGTGCAGCTCATCCTTTGTACACATTAGTACAACCGGAACGTGTCCCCGACTTTATAAATTCGATGCTTGCCATTTACGAGCAACAGGGACGTTTACCGGTATGGCATCTATATGGTTCGGATACGAATGAGATGATTGGTATCCAGTCCGTTCCGGTGATTGCAGATGCGATATTGAAAGATGTCAAAGGGTTCAATTATGAACGTGCTTATCAGGCGATGAAAGCATCCATGATGTCCGATTACAAAGGACTGTCGTATGTGACGGATCTGGAATATATTCCGGCAGACAAAGAAAATGAATCGGTTGCCAAAGGTCTGGAATATGCCATTGCCGATTGGGGAGTGGCACAGGTGGCACGGAAGTTAGGTAAGACGGAAGATTATGAGTATTTTTCCAAGCGTGCTTTAGCTTATCAGAACTATTGGGATAAAGATACACATTTCTTCAGAGGAAAAAATCGGGATGGTTCATGGGTAACTCCGTTCAACCCTGTGCATTCTACTCACCGTAACGATGCTTACTGTGAAGGAAACGGCTGGCAATATACTTGGTTGGTACCTCACGATGTCGAAGGCCTGATATCTTTGTTCGGAAGTAAGGAAGCATTTGTTTCAAAGTTGGATAGCCTGTTCCTTGTAAATGAAGATTTGGGTGATGCGGCTTCTCCGGATATTTCCGGTCTGATCGGGCAGTATGCTCATGGTAATGAACCGGGACATCACACGGTATATCTTTATTCCTTTGTCGGCCAGCAATGGAAAACGGCGGAAAAGGTGGATTATATCCTATCGCATATGTATAGTGACTTGCCGGATGGGCTGCAGGGCAATGAAGATTGCGGGCAGATGTCTTCCTGGTATGTCTTCTCTGCATTAGGTTTCTATCCGGTTAATCCGTCTGACGGTATGTATGTTTTCGGTAGGCCGATATTTGATAAGGTTGTGTTAAAACTGCCGGAAAATAAGTTTTTTGAGATACGTG
>UMIE01013559.1_pt1 | contig 15399 bp, 13 predicted proteins | sample 1965711 | NCBI WGS metagenome assembly UMIE01 (sample SAMEA4836116, study PRJEB28245) | human gut metagenome | biome: gut microbiome; material: fecal sample | place: Denmark | collected 2008 | reverse complement strand
GTAGTACATTTGATACAGATAGCCTGGACGAGATTATTAGTCTGATTGAGAATGCCATGGATGTTAAGATTCAAAAGAGATAAGGCGATGAACAAGCTAATGATTTTCATACTTTTCGCATGTACTTACCTGCCACTGAATGCGCAAACCAAAACAGTAAGTACTGTCAGAGAGCAAATGGAACTTGTTCAGAAACTTCATCATGTCAATTTTGTGTATGATTCTTCCCTGAATCTGGATATTGTCTACCAGGGGCGGTCGATTTTAAAACTGAATCTGGAAGCGAGTTTGCAGGAACTGTTTGGAACAACGGATATAAAATGGGAATTGCGAAATAAATATGTGTTGCTTAAAAAGAGAAGTAAGTTCACCATCAGCGGGTACGTTCTTCAGAAGAACGGCGAACCGTTAATTAATGCAACCATCCGTGATGTTGAGTCCAAAATCGGAACCTTGAGTAACGAATATGGCTTTTTCAGCCTTACATTGCTTGAGGGAAAGCATACCCTTCGAATTACATACATCGGTTTTGGCGAAAAAGTGGAGAGTGTAGACTTAAATAGAAACATCCCGTTGAAGGTTTATTTAAAGGAAGATTATTCATTGGACGAAGTGTTGGTTGTGGGTGACCTGAACTCACCGATAAACACTACCCAGACAGGCAAAGTATCCTTTAATGCCCATGATTTGCGGACAGAATATGCCCTATTCAGTTCGCCGGATGTGGTAAAGACACTTCAAAGCCTTCCAGGGGTTGCTTCGGGTACAGAAATGCTCTCCGGATTGTATGTACATGGTGGCAACAATGATGAGAACTTGTTCCTTTTGGACGGGACGCCGCTCTATCAGGTAAGCCATTTGGGCGGTCTGTTTTCGGCATTCAATACGGATATAATTAAGAATATTGATTTCTATAAAAGCGGTTTCCCTGCCCGTTATGGAGGGCGTTTGTCCTCGGTTGTCGATGTGCGGACCAATGATGGGGATCTGAAAGAATATCATGGGACCTTCTCTATGGGATTGCTGGATGGTAGAATTCAATATGAAGGTCCGATCATCAAGAATCGCACATCGTTCAACATTGCTATGCGAAGAAGCTGGCTGGAAGCATTTTCGGCTCCGGCATTCTATTTTCGAAATAAATCTAATAGTGATGACAAGATAACAGGAAAATATGCATTTCATGACATTAATGCAAAGCTAACCCATTACTTTTCGGATATAAGCAAAGTATATATTAGCTTTTATACCGGAAATGACATGTTGAAGATAAATAATAAACAAATATTTAATGACTATACTGAAGATTCGGATGAAGAATTATATAGAACAAACTTCAACCTGCAATGGGGCAATGCAACTACAGCCATTCATTGGAATTACCGGCTTTCTCCCAAATTATTCGTGAATATTACGGGCGTTTATTCACGAAGCCGCTCTTCATTCGATTATAAGAAAGAAGAACAGTTTCTAAATGAAGGAGAAGTTATGCGCTTAACTTCTGTTGAACGTTATAACCGTTCTATCATCGATGACGCTGGTTATCGGCTGGAGTTCGATTATAGGCCCGGAGCAAGTCAACACATCCGTATGGGGTCTAATTACCTTTTTCATGCCTTCCATCCTCAAAGTAGGATATTGAATGAATATTCAGGAAATGAGATGCAGGTGGATACTCTCCGTAATTCCAGTTATCATTTCTATAGAGGACATGAGTTTACTTTATTCGCCGAGGACGATATCGCATTGGGGCGTGAATGGCGGCTTAATATCGGTATACATTATACGATGTTCAAGGTTACCGACAAAACATATCATGATGTAGAACCAAGAGCAGCAATTAGGTATCTGTTAAATGAACATACAGCCCTGAAATTATCCTATACTGAAATGAGCCAATTTATGCATCTGTTGTCCAGTACCTATCTGAATTTCCCGACAGACTATTGGGTGCCCTCTACGAGCAATATTCATCCTATGCGTTCCCGACAATTTGCTGCAGGGTTGTATATGCGGTTACCTTATCAGGTTAATCTCAGTGTAGAAGGTTTTTATAAAACGATGAATCATATATTGGAGTATGACGGAAAGAATCAGTTGGCGCCTTCTGTTGAAAATTGGGAAGCAGATGTAAAAAGGGGGAAGGGAAGGGCCTATGGAGTAGAACTGGCTCTCTCGCGTCATGTATTAAAGACGTCAATGAATTTTTCTTATACTCTATCCTGGAGCAAACGAAAATTCGACGATATCTATCGGGGTTGGTATGCAAACAAGTTTGATAACCGGCATAAAATCAATATATCTGTCCGTCACCAACTGACTCAGCAGATAGAAGCCTATGCAGCATGGAACTATCACTCGGGAAATAAGATAACTGTTCCCAGCCAATACATCGAAAGTCCGGCACTTCCGGGTATAAACGGTAAGAAGCCTGGACAATGGGTATATGAAGAACCCAATAACGCCACACTGCCCGCCTACCACAGGCTGGATTTGGGAGTCAATTTCCGGAAGGTTACAAAGCGAGGGTTTGAACGTATATGGAATATAAGCATTTATAACGCCTATTGTCGGATGAACGTGCTGTATGCGAAGGTAGATGACCTGTCGGCAGGTAAGTTTACAAGCAAGGCGACGGGAGTCTTTCCTATCATTCCTTCATTTAGTTACACGTTAAAATTCTAAGATGAGTATGAGAAAGATAATATATCCATTATTGGTTTTACTGATAACCTGTTTGGTGTCCTGTACCTATCATCTTGATTTGGACACAGTCGCTGCTAAGGAGAAATTAGTGCTCTACTGTTTCCCTTCCAATTCTGACACAACAGTCATTCAGCTTTCCAAAAGCATACCTGTTGGTCACGACGGTAAAGGAGACACGAGCCTACGGAATGCGGAAGTCCATTTCTCTGTAAATGGAAAAGAGCAGGAGGTTTACTGGAATGAAGATTCTACCTCATCACTCCCTGCACGATGTTACTATACATTAGGCAAATGCACTAAAGAGGATATCGTCCGGATACGAACAAGCATGGAGGGACTGCCCTCAATTATGGCGCAGACTTCGATGCCCGGAGAATTTCCGTTGGAAGCTATTCACCTGATACCTTCAGAGGAAAGTGAAGGTGTTTTGCAAGTGCAAGTCACATTCAGGGATAACCCTGACACTAATGATTATTACGGAATAAGGCTAATGAAAAAAGAACTCAATAAGACGGACGGTGTGGAAAATACATCTTTAGAAGCAGTTGAATTTGACTTGAAAGAAGAACCTTTACTAAATAAATCCTCTGATCTGGATGAGATATTTATATTCTCAAACGACTATTCTCAAAATCTATACATTTGGGACGATGAAAAGATTCAGGGAAAAGAATATACTCTTCATCTGGCTATGGATTATCAGGAAGATTATGATTCGGAATGGAGTAATAACTGTTATAAAGCAGAGTATAAGATTTATCTCTACACACTTTCAGCTGAGTTCTTTAACTATCTTGAGACGCTGAACAAAATAAATAAAAACAGTTTAGGCAACCATGGCTTCTCACGCATAATCTATCAATTTAGCAATGTAGAGGGCGGAATCGGCGTTGTGGGTGGTTGCCAGATTATAGAAACAGAGTGGTTGAAAAATACATCTATATAGTAGTAACTTAATCAAATAACAAATAACGATGGAAATATTTACATTATTCAAGAAACCTGTCAATCTGTTGGCAGTATGTTTATCAATGAGCCTTTGCTCATGTGTCGACAATGAAGAAGAAGCCTATGCTTCTAATTACAACACCTCCCCGAATATTGAAGTCTCTGAAATGGGCAAATGGTTGTCGGGGACAAGAAACGCTTCTGATGCAGATTCCAATATGCCTGTCCTTCATTTTAAGAATGAGCAGGTATATAATCAGACAATAGCGAAACTCAATGGAATGAGCATCAAAGAAAGGGACGCATATTTCAAAGAACTTGGCTTTGACGGTGCTTATGCGCTTTGGAGTCAGGCAGACGAAGAACTCGACCAGATATTCGATAATGCAGATACCCTGCAAATGGAGAAATTTATAGGTGATTATAAAATCAAATACGGAAGTCTATTTTCATTTAACACGCTTGATACATATGACGTAACACCTTATTTTTCTTTTACTGATAACGAATTGTCACTCGTAGGCAATATAAAAGGATATGTAGTTATAGGTGATAAGTTGAAAGCTCCACAAAAGAACACACCTACGTACGATATGGGGGAAACGGCTGTTGCTACAAGAGCAGCTATCTCACGGAAATACAGACCGGATTTTGTCGGATTCCCAAAAGCTACGGTAACAGTTAAAAATAAAAATGCTATAAGTACAATGACATTAGGAAGAATGACTTATGGAAGTTCCTTTGCTGTTTTATTCAATACGAAAAAGGAAGTAGCTTTATGGAAGAAAAGGGTCAAGGCCGATTATTCAGCATCTTTATACTTTCACAGTTCAAAAGTGTATAATATCAAACACACTGTTGCTTGCCCGTATGGAATGGAAATATTTGTATTGGACTTGGACATAGAGACCGTAGGGAATACCTTTGAATTAGAAGTGCCTATTTTTAAATGCTCTATCGGCCCCAAAATAGGAAGAAAATTCTTTCATAATATTCAAGTCATCTAATTTTTTAACACAAAAACTAACTAATAAGATAGCATACAGCATTTTTACTTCCCTATAAAACTGGTGAGTTACTAAAGAACTTTTATTTTATTGATAACGGGGTGATAATAAATAGTTTACGCGCTTTGTTGGTGCGTAGACAGGATGTCAACACCCATTATAGTAATTGTCCGGTTGGTGAATGTAATAATGTTTTGTATGAAAAAGATGAATGAGCGAATCATATTATCAACTAAAAATTTGAAAACAATGAAACCAGAACGTATAACCTTGATGTGTATCTGTTTATTTGCCTTCTTCTTTTTCTCTGCATGTGAGAAAGAAGAGACAAACAATAAACAGGTAGTTCCCACTCCTCCAGAGGTAGAACCGGATAAAGGAAGGTTTGATGAAGCACCTTTTGCATGGGATTACATATTTTCTACCGTTTCCGAAGATGATTTATTCATTGGTGACCTGTACATATCTGTAAACAACAGATATATGGTAACCCCTCCATCTTTGTATATCTGTGCTGCTTACAGTGAAAAGAATTTTGGAACTTCTTTTAAACCGGAGATTACAGCTTCCAGAAATCCTTTAGATGTCATCTTTGATTTTACAAAGCCCTTTACCGGTACCATAGACAGTAAACATGGCTCAGTAGGGTATAAAGAGTTGCTGACCAATGCTCAAGAGTCTAAACAGTATAAAGAGTATATTAATAACAGGCTTTCTCCATTTGATATTAAACTGGTAGAAGTCTATACCTACGAAGACATAGAAAAAGCATTTCCCTATAACGAGGTATTGGGCGAGCTTTTATCCAAAGAGGCTAAAAAGACATCAACGATAAAAGGCATCAAAAGCAGAATGACTGGCGTTCTGGCCAACAGAAGTTTTTCTGTCTATGCAGATACCCCGGTACAAGGGCTCTTTGAAGAAAAGGCAATGAATGAAAACTCGGAAAATCCGGTTTATATTCGTTCTATCACTTATGGAAAGACTGCATATTTTGTTATCGAAAGTCCGTATTCCTATAAAGAAGTAGAAGAGGCCATAAAAGCGAAACTGTCCTTAAGCAACGCTGTTAATGGAGCGGAGGTTTTAAAAAAATCTGCCATTACGCTGTTTGTTGTACCTGATAACCGGCAGACGGCCAATGTATATACCAGTTTTCAGGATTTGGATAAATTCCTGGAAACACCATTTAACGAACACTTGTATGGATATCCAATATATTGTCAGGGAGTTTTCACGAAAGACAATACAATTTTCTGAGTAACGTAAACTAAGTATCAACACTTAAAAAGATTAAGATGAGACAAAAACATTACATTTATCTTGTAGCCTTATGTTGTTTGGCGACAGGGCTTCTGGGTGCATGCTCAAATGAAGAAGAGTTAGATTCAGTGGTTGTTCCGCAAGACGACAAAACAGAAAACACGCAGGGCCGCTTTGATGAAACCCCTTTTGCTTGGGATTATACATATTCTACGGATAAAGAAGTAGATGGTGACCGGATTTTCATTGGGGACCTGATGCAGGCAGGGCTTGATGAGGGAGTAGCGACAAGGACTACGACTAATCGCAGGAGTAGTGGAAGCAGTACAGGCAGAGGCGGAAGTAGCCGAAGGGGTAGCGGTAGTGCGGACGAGAATTATAGAGATGAAGATATTTTTATATCCAATCCTATTCCGGTATATTTAGGTGCTGCTTTTCCTGAGAAAGAGTTCGGTAAATCATTTAAACCCGAAATACTGTACCCGAGAAACCCTATTGATGTGATTTTCAATTTTACAAGGCCGTTTTTCGGTGAAGTGACCAAAGAGCACGGTTCAATAGGATACAAAAGACTATTCACTCAAGCATTGGATTCCAAAGAGTATGAGCAGTTCTTAAAAGGGGGGGCCAAAGAATCGTTTGAATTTTCGTGTACTGAATACTTCTCATATTCTGACATTGAAAAAGCACTCTCCGCGAGTGCAGGATTAGCTGGTATTTTCTCTACGAAGATAAAGAACAATACCAAGTCTGTTAATGTTAAAAGCCGTTTGTTTGGCCAGCTTATCTCTAAAAATTTCACTGTATCAATGGACGTACCTGTTGACGGATTTTTTAAAGACCATGCCAAAGATACAGTTCCGGAAAACCCGGTCTATGTGTATTCAATGACCTATGGCAAAGTGGCCTTTATTTCAGTTGAAAGTGAATACTCTTTTGAACAGGTGAAAACGGCTGTTGAAGCAGGTATCAAGTATAAGATATTCTCTGCTGGTGGTAGTGTTAGTAAAAGCGACTTAGAGATTCTTTCAAAATCCAGAATCACACTCTTTATTATTTCAGATGACGATCCGAACGGACATACATTTTACACTTTAGATAATATTAAAAACTCCTTTAACCTTTCCTACTCAATATATAATCCCGGTTATCCTGTCTTTTGTCAGGGCAACTACACTAAAGATAACTCGGCTTTCCGCTTGAAAACTTCCAGTGGTAGTAGTAGCCATAGAGGTCAGGGTGATAGAGGTACTGGTAATAGAGGAGACTCTGGCAGAAGAGGCGGTAGTGGAAGAGGCAGCAGTAGCAGAACTTAAATTGAAATAAGCTATTTTTTTTAGTATGGCATCTGAAATATAGGAATACTCCCTGAAGTTATCCAATAAAAAATAAGTGTGTAACAGCATTAATTTAAGACTCCGAAATTTCGAAATGAATTTCGGCTAAGGAAATGTTGTCTCTAATTTAGACGTTGTATTGTAAATATGCAGATGCTATATGTCGATTCTACAGATTCTTGTAACTTATAAAAAATAACCATTATGAAAAAACTATTTATCCTATTATTGAGCGGTTTTGTATTCTTTTCTTGTACAGAACAAGATATTCTTAATGATGAAGCTGCTCAAAAACAACAATCCTCTGACAGTAAGGATGAAGTATTGCCAAGACTTGTTTTTTCTTCAAAAGACGAACTAAAGGAAGTTCTCAGTCAATTGAATGAAGGTATACCCTTAACTAGTTTACATACTCGTGCGATAGCAGCTGAGCAATTGCCTGTGGTATCAGAACAAAAATTCCAGTCTTTATTGGAAGTGAATAAGCAAAAATGTTTTGCAAGTTTGAGTGTTGTACAGCTGGACTCTATACGCAATGATGAAGAAGAGTTGGAGTATTGTCCAGAAGACTCAGTTATTGCAGATATGCAGTTCGCACAACTGGTCAATGAAGCAAGGGAAATTCAGGTAGGTGAAACTGTCTATAAATATTTGGACAATGGGGTAGCTTATACCCAAGCGGAGAATGTCAAAGAACTGAATGGAATTGAGAAAAAAGCTGAACTGATAACAATTGATCCTGAAGCAGAACCCAAGGAAGTAGCTTTGACACCTCAAGTCAAATTTGTAGCTATGCCTTATAAGCAGGTGGTTACTGAAGAAAATACTCAGGCTACGACACGTGCGGCAGGAGAGGGACTTTCTTTGAAGAACGGTGTTTATCTTCCGGCAAGCTCAATCAGAGATGTTAACTATAACAGTAAAGGAGATGGAAATTGGTTCCACAGGACTTGGAATGGTATTTGGGGAAGAAATATTGTAGCGATCAATAAATTCAGTAAGAGAAGAAAGCTGACAATGAACTTTTATGACCAGAACTATATCATTTATGCCAATATTGGAACTCATGTCAAAATGCAAAAGAAGGTTTGCGGTATCTGGTGGAATATAAAGGCGCAGGAAATTCGTCAAGGATGGACTGCTATTGAATTGAAATATACGTTCCCTTCTCCAATCATAGATAAAATGCCTACGAATCCTTATAGAAAACCGGCTACTTACAAACCGGAATTACCGGCATTTATGAAACATAACTTTCCATTCCAGGATGGAGAAGCCTTGTTGCTTCACGTGCCTTTTACCTCTTATGATTTGACTACAGGAAATATAAACCAGGCTTTTAAAGCAGGGTTGAATATAGCAAAGAATATGGCATCATCCGGATTAAAGAAAGCAATAAAAAAAACGAAATCATCTCAAGTCGGTTTATTTACTGTAAATAATGATGTTATATATACAGTAACGGGAGCCGATGAAAAATCAGGGAGTAGGAAGAAAAGTTTGGAAACAAAGTTTTATTCCAGATGGTTTCCCGGCACATATACTATCGGCTTTTCTGTAGGTGACGGAGTGAGTGTAAAGGGAGTAACTCTGGATGGGGGAAAATCTACCAAACTCAATCGTGGTGTTGTTTATGGTGCTATCAAGTACGATAACAGATGGTTGGGAGCGAGAATAACTAAAGACAAGTAGTTGAAAGTGCTTATCCCTGTTTTTCCAAGAAAATGGGGATAAGCTAATAACAATCAAAATGAATAGTATTGATATGTATCTTAAAATCTTCTCGAAATGCAGAGTAGTGAGTAAGCTATTCTTTTTAACTGTACTTTTTCTGTTTACTACGGTTTTGCTATATGCCCAGAATGATCGGGCTAAAGGCATAGTCTCAATAGCTGCCGGGTTGAATAACAATGAAAGTTGGGAATTGGAACCTTCCGTAACTTACTATTTCAGTAAATATATTGGTGGTTCATTAGGACTTAATGTAACAAGCCAATACAATCAAGCTGGATTCAGTGGCACTATTCCGGGGAATAATAGGATATACTGGTCAATAGAAGACGATGAAGCCAATGTCGCTAAATTTCTGCTGCACCCAGCAATTTCCTTGCGTACACCAGTATTGTGGCTAGACAAAGATCATGAAACAGGATTGACTATTCAAATAGAACCGGGAATGTATATAGCTTTGCCTGTTAATGATCAAGTCACGGTGAACTATAGAGATAAGGATCACAATTCTACTATCATTGATTCCAAAAGAATATCTAACACTAAGGGAGATTGCATCTTTTGGAATATACGGGGAAGTATTTCTCTGAATATTGATAGGTTCGTCTTGTCCACAGGTTATTCTATCTCAAACTTTGATATATATTCAGGACGTCGGAATATAGTCGTTGAGAATCTGAAATTAGACCAGAAATTACCTATAAAGGAATATACATATACTTTCTTTATATCCCTTGGTTATTGTTTTTAGTCCTACACATAATATTAATCATTAAGCTACTAAAGTATGAATACAAAAAAAACTGCAGCATTAATCATTGGAACTTTATTTTTGCTAATACCTACAGTTAAAGCTCAGAGTAAGTTTCACATTATATTGGATTATCATTATAATCTTGGAATCTGTGAAAAATACTGGGGAAGGACGTTTGATAGGGGAGAATACAAATTGTATGGTAACTCATTGCATCTTACAGCATTGTATGATATTACACAGAAAATATCAGCTGGTACTGGCATAGGAGCTGACCGGTACGAAGAACCAGGCTACAACACGTTTCCCGTTTATGTGACTTTTCGTTACCGTCCCCTTACAAAACTTCTGAAAAGCTATGTTTTTACTGATCTCGGTTACGGCCTTTTCAAGAACGATAATGTGGCTCCAGGTTGGATGTGGAATGCAGGTATAGGTTACACAAAGATGTTTCGGAAGCATTTTGGTGTTAACCTCCAATTAGGATATAACCTTAAGCAATTTGGAGGAATACCCTCTTATGAAGTCGACTTAGTTAATGGGGAGTTTAATTACATAGGGAAGAAAAGCAGTATTCGTCATTCTGTTTCATTTGGTTTTGGCTTAGTGTTTTAATTGTTAATTTTGAGTCTGGTGTATGATAATGCTTTAAAAATGACATTGTTATCCCTTACAATAGATTTTGCCTTGTACTCTCAATGAGTACAAGGCAAAATTAAATAGTGTCTCCATCCCCAATAACTATGTCAAAGGGATTTAAGTCAAACTCATGTGTAATATTAGTATCGTCTTGCTGGCTTTCCATACCATCCTCAGCAAAGATACACCCCTTTAAAGTAACGCTAGTCGTTGTCCAATCATCGCTTGCCATTGGATTGGCGAAGCTAATAATTAAATCAAATTCACCGATATCCATTAAACTTCCATATGTGCTCCGCAACATTTGCTGTGTGGCGTAGTCCATAGTGATTGAGGCTGTATAGGTTATGTTTCCAAACCCTCTACTTACGGGCTTGCCACCCATCCCGTAATTTGACTCTATTTTACGTTTTTTGTTCCATTTGACACCAGAGACTCCTTCAAGCGTCGTACTACCCTCATCAATGCCTAAAGCTGTAGATGCGAGAGTGATCATACTCCATGAATATGCTACATTATTAATTATCGCCATATCCTTTTATTTAGTCGTTAAACTTAGTCCTTCTTCCACGTAAATCTTTGTAGCGACACCTACGGGGACAATGACATATGAGATTCTCAATGTGTCATTGACAAGTACATTCTGATTTGCATCGATAGTCACTGCATAACCGGAGATTTCTTGTGATTTTTGCATTCCTGCTAGTATATCGCCTACTATACCTTTAAATGCTGTTATTTTGGAGGGTGCCAAGAAACCCGTGCTAGGATTTACCATTAAAGGGCTATTAACGTAGGGTAATAATGCAGCACGTACTGCACGCCGCGATTTGTTGATAGTCCTATTACGGGCTATTGTTCTGTAATCTCCATCAGAGCAAGTCTGATCCTTAGAAATGTAAACACCATTTTCTCTTCCGCTATACTTTATGGGAAAAATGTATCCCTTATCATCCAAGTCATCAAGTACAATAGGCGATAAAGACTCATATCTATTCAGACTGATGAATTCCTCGTCATCTGTTTGGTTGATATCTCCAAAGCCAAACTCAATTTCTTGAAAATCATCTGAGAATAAATTGAATTGCTTGACCCATGCTATTGATTCCTGCACATTGGCTTTCGCCAAACAACCCAAAACGGCACCTAAAAATCCTACCGGAGTATGATTAATATTACACTTTTGTATGGTAGCTATAAGTTTTGAGTGTGCCTGTCCAAGGATAATACTGGTGCGACTTGCTTCACAAATACAACTCGGTATCTTATTTAGGTTCACTTTTTTCCCTTCTATGGTATTAGCGCCAGTGTTGGAAGGATTTGCAGATAAAATAATCGAAACTGGCTGATTTTGTGATGCCATTGTAATAGCTTTGTCATTGATGGATTTCACTATGTTCAAATTATACTTATCAGCATTACCATTATCTTTCCATAAAGATTGTTCTGTCCAAACTCCCAATTGATTGATTGTGCCGCCTGATATACGTTGCATTATTTCTATCGCATCCCATGACACAGAACAATCCGCAAACATGACATATAACTTTCCGGCTCCATCTAAATTACCGCTGAGTCGGAAAAATTCGCTTATATGATAATAGGGAATCCCATGGAAGAAATTCACGTTGTTTTCTTCATCTTCTGTTGCCTTTACTCTTTCAATTATTCCAAAATCTTTAACTGCTGATTTCAGATTAGTAATATAGGCTACATCGTTCAGTTTAAGTTTGGCTTCGTTGTTTTTGCCATACCCTGCTGTAAACAATATTGGTTGAAGTGATACGTCAAACAGAAGGCCAGTTACTTTTTCATTGCCGGATGATACGTCTGATGGTATATTTCCATCTGTATCTGATATGAATACATTTCCTAATGCCATCCTACTTTAGATTAAGGTTTATAAAAAGGATTTTTGTAGAGAATTGCATTCTTTCTGATATTCGGCAGTGTATCAAGAGTATATACGCTCCCTTGCTTGTCAATGTATAATTCTGGATATTTGCTATTAACTCTTAAAGTTGCCGTTACTTGCGCATCTGGTTCATATTCTGGCAGATTGTATTTAGTAGCTGTTTTCCTGTCTGGAACTGTCGGTGTTAACTCTTCCTGCTTTTCTTGTTTTGCTTCAGATGTTGGTACAGGATTCACTTCTTTTACTTCTGTGCTTTGTGCCACATCTTCTGTCGTATTTTTAAGTTTAGCCATAGTTTAGGTTTAATGTAAAGAAGGGAGCGGAGTTGAGCTCCACTTCTTTGTAGAATAAGGATTTAAGCTTATACGGTCTTTTTGTAGGCTGTATGGATTACAATCTCTGCTGGTCTTACGATATTTACGTCCATCTTCATACGGGCTAAAAAGAAGAACAGTTCAGAATTGGATTGAAGGCGATCAATCTTAACTACTTCAGTGTCATTGGCATAGTCAACACCCATCCACAAGTTAGAATCCATACCCGTTGAAAAATCGGCTAGAATAATAGTATGTTCAGGAATTCCGACTATGGGGACAATGCGTTTCCCTTTGAATTTATATCTATTTGTTTCGGTATTTTCGGAAAACTTGTAAACTTTATTGGATGCGTATTGGTCATAAGAATCCCATGCGTCCCATCCAATTACATAACATAGGCTATTCTTTTTTCGGATTTGTTTAGGGCATTTCTTCCACATGGAGTATAATGCTTGTTCTACCGCCTCACCATCTGATAACTCTGTTGTACCGGAAACAATAGCCTGACCGCCGGCGATAGTTTCGGCATCTGTTGCACTCACATTATCTATGATACGTTTGATTATGCCGTCGAAATATTTTTCTTTTCGACTACCGATTTTCGTGCAATCCGTTGGTTCTGTGATACTGGCACTTGCTGTGCCTCCTTTGGCACCCGTCCATATAGCATTGCCTATATACTCATTCTTTTTCTCGATTAGAAGTCTAAGCATAGTTGCTTGGATTTTAGGATCGAGTTCGCGAAAAACTAGATTACCATCAGGTTGAGCGAATTTCCAATACTTCTCATAATCCCGAGGATTAAATTCAAGGTAAATCATGAATTCTTGAGGTTCCAAATATCTTTCTGTGAAAGTGTATTCATTTTCGCCATCAGGGCCTTTTGCGCCATGTGTAGAGAGCGGGGTTGGAATATTATCCTGTATAATATCTCCCAATTTTACCGCAGGTAAAGTATATTTGTGTTGTATTCCACTTTTCACATGGATCAACCCTTCCTTGAACGTGTCATTGCCTTGGGCTGTGTAGGTCAATAAATCCTCCAGTACTTCACCGGCGTAGCCATTTTGAAGTAGATTTACAGTGTCTGCCATATTTTGTGTTTTAGATTTAGGTTTTGTGTTGTTCGGGCTGTTTTGCCCATTTTATTTTCTTAGTTCTTGGGTGTCGCCAATCTGCTTTATTCAAGCTTTTTAAATTCGAATTTTTCTCCTACAACAGCATTTACCTTTTCCGACATTTTTTCTTCCACTGTTTTAATAGTTTCTGTGGCAGCTTGAATGTTTTTAGGATCATTTGCAATCTCCTGGGTAATTTGTTCACGCGCTGGAATAGAATTTAGTGTACTTTCGGCCAAAGTAAAGTTTGCTTCTGCCATGCTTACCCATTGGATTTTGGTTTCCTTGCCGATTTTCCCTGCTTCAATAGCATCATCTACTAGTTTGTTAATCTTTGTGTTTCTTTCTTCCAGTTCTTTTTGTTCGAATACTGTGAGTTTGCTGGTCACGCTTTCCAAGTCTTTTTGTAAATTTTGTATTGTAGCGTCTCTACCGGCAATTACAGTATTTGCATCACTTAGGTTTCGTTGCGTTTCGGCTAGTTTAGCTTCTACTGAGATTAGTTCAGAGATTCGTGCCATAACGTCTTTCGGTTCAAAAGTTTCTTTCATACCTAATGATGCTGCTACGGCGGCATATTCAAATGGGATTGTTCTTTCTTCTGCCATATTAATTTTGTATTCGTTGTTTTCTTTTTGTTCAAGAGTAGTTCTTCCTTCTTCGTTTAGTTTATTTTCATCTTCTGCTGCGGCAACCGCTTCCTGATTGAACGTTTCCATCATATTTTGAATTTTAGCAATATCCTCAACTCCATTCATTGCATTTTTGACTTTTTCACACAGCTGCTTGGATGTTTTCAGAATATTCTCTGGAGGAATGATACCGGCACTAACAGCGGCTTTAGCATCAAAGAATGTCCCATCCCGTCCGGCTTTTCCATCCATAATAGCCTTTACTTGTTCTTTTGTGAGTCCGAACCTTTTCCTGTATATGGTTTCGATCTGTCCGACAAAGGCTTTCACCATATCCGAACACTCCATGTCTTCGGATTCCGGTAAGAAGGGGTTGTGGATCATCAAGATGGAATAGTCTCGCATCAGGGAACGATTGCCTGCTGCCCAAAGTACGGACCCCATTGATGCAGCCATGCCCTCGATGATACATTCTGTTTTAATTTTAGAGTTCTGGATCGTTGAATAGGTACTCATTCCGTAAAGCACAGAACCGCCCTCAGAATTGATGAGTACCCGTATCACTGACGGGCGTATGACATTTTCTAGAAAATCAAATTCAGAATTAAATATGGCAGTGGACTCATCTGTTACTTTTCCAAAAAAACGTATTGTTGCAATTTCGTTAGAACGTGCTTCGCCGACAATGTTTTTAAATTCGTTTGTGTCCATAGTTTAAGGTTAGTTTCACAAGAATAGATAAAGGTAATGTTAAAAGTTTACAGAAATCTGTCCGCTTACATTTTGGACTTATGCAGGTTATATTCCTTCTTCTTTACCATCTGTATCTGGGGTTTTAACAGAAGGTCTGAAACCAGTAGCATCTTCATAATCAGGTTTGGAGTGTATCTTATGCTCTTCGTTATCGTGTTGTGGAGCGTCGATATGATCAGTAAAGGGAGGCATGACCAAATATCTCTCTACCCAATTTCGGTACTTCCATGCCGTAGATTCACGGAACCAAACCTCATAGTCTATCCAGTACGCTTGAAG
>UMIE01025358.1_pt1 | contig 15666 bp, 10 predicted proteins | sample 1965711 | NCBI WGS metagenome assembly UMIE01 (sample SAMEA4836116, study PRJEB28245) | human gut metagenome | biome: gut microbiome; material: fecal sample | place: Denmark | collected 2008 | reverse complement strand
TTTTATATGAAGAATATTATAGTATATTAAAAAGTATATGAAGATAGCATTTTTAATTTTATGTCATAAAAATCCAAATCAAATAAATAAAATGATCAATACATTAGATGATGAGGATGTTTCTTTTTATTTACACATAGACAAAAAAAGTGGTATTTCAAATAAAATTATAAAGAAAGAAAACGTGTTTATTTTAGATGAAAGTAAATGCCTTGATATTAAATGGGGTCAGAATCAAATGATTCATGCTACAACTAATCTATTAAAAGAAGCATTTTATTCAAATATACAATATGATTACTTTTGGTTTATGAGTGGTCAAGATTTTCCAATAAAATCAATCGATTACATTAAAAAATACTTAGGAAAGCATAGGGGAGCTAATTATATTGATGTGATGGATAGGAATTATAAAATATATAAACGTTTTAAAAAAAGAAATGATTTAAAATATCCAACTTGTTTTGCAAATCAAACAATAACAATGACAATTTTGAAACATTTATACATTTTAATAACAGGGGGACCATACAAAACTTTATTTTTTAAAAGGAAAAATATAACAGGCTTGGAATATAACTTTGGAAGTTCATGGTGGACATTGACTCATTCAAGCGTGGAGTGGATGTTAGATTATTTAGAAAGGCATGAAGAAGTTTTAGACTTTTTTGATAATTCTATTTGCCCTGATGAGTCTTTGTTTCAAAGTTTGTTTATGAAAACACCTTATACGAATACTAGAGAGAATATAAAAGTTTATTTAGATTGGACTGGTGAAAACAGACATCCTAAGACTTTGACAATAAATGATTATGATACACTTATGAATAGTGATTTCCTAATAGCTAGAAAATTTGATGAAAAGATTGATGGAGAAATCATTAATAAATTAGAGAGTAAATTAAAAATGAAATAGTGTATTTCTTTAAGTTTTTTATAGATATTGTGCTAATCTTAATGGATATGGAATACCAGCAATTTTTAGTGCATTGTAAATTAAATTGTTGATTGTTTGAAAATGTAGTATAGAGGTTTAAAATATTTTGAGTTTCGATAAAAATAAAAAACAGGCAAAAAGTATATTCACAACTTGCCTGTTTTTGCTTGTTTTATAAGGAAAATCAACCTCATAAATAGTATAATAAGTTTAGACCAATAAACAAAATACTGGAGGAATTTTCCATGAACAATTTTAACACAAATCTATATGAAACTAAAAGAGAAATTATAAACTATTCTAATAAAATAACTGAAGGATTAAAAAAGCCAACAGCTAAATTTATTATGGATATGTTATATGGTCTATCGAAGAATCAAAGTGTAATGCTTAGTGACATATCTAGAGCACTTGACGAAAATATAAAACTTAATTATACGATTGATCGTCTGTCTAAAAATCTTGAAAAAATAAATGATGAAGAATTAGAAATCATTAGAAATAATTACAATAGAGCTGTACTCAATGAGATTGATGAAGAACCACTCGTATTGCTTGATGATAGTGAAATCATAAAAAAATATGGAAAAAATTTGAGGACCTATGCAAGGTACGAGATGCAAGTTCTTTAAAAGATGATATCTATCCAGAATATCATGTTTGTGAAGCAACTGTAATTACAAAAAAGAGAAGCAACCTATATCTTTATACAGTCATATTTATTCAACGGAAAGTAAAGAATTCAAATCAATGAATGAAGAAACACTAAAGAGTATAGAATATATAAAATCAATCATAGAAAAGAAATGTACATTTGTATGTGACAGGGGATATGATGCCAATATATATTACGAATATTTTTTAAAAGAAGAATGCAATGATGATTTTATAATCAGATTAACAGAAAAAAGAAAGTTAATGTTTAAAGGAAAATCAAAAAAGGCATCAGAAATAGCTGTAAAAAGAAAAGGAAAAATAAAAATGAACATGTATTTTCCAAATTGGATGAGAAGCAAAAATTTTTTTGTAAGATGTTTAAAGATGGGATACATAAACATTGCACTACATTTAGGAAATCTACTTGATAGAAAAAATACACTTAACGTTGATTTCTATTATGGAAGTCAATGGTGGACATTGAGCTATGAATGTGCTAAAGAAATATATGATATATTATTAAAAGGTGAATATATAGACTATTATAAAGGCTCTTTGGTTCCAGATGAATCCATATTTCAAACGATTTATATGAATAGTAGATTTAAAGACAAATACTATGATAAATTAACATATGTTAATTGGAAAGGACAAATTAATCACCCTAAAACTATTTACAATAGAGGATTGTGATGAATTAGAAAAAGTTAATTATTTAATGGCAAGAAAATTTGATGAGGATTTTGATGATAAAATTATAAATAAATTATATGATGAACTATAAGCAGTAAAAGATAAAGCCTATTATGCGAAAAATAAGTAAAAATACGATTAAAGTCAATAATTAAACAGAATGTAGGTTCGAAAACATATAGAGAAATAAGTGATAATTTTACTTAAAAAAACGCATCCGCTAGATTTTGCACATTGATTTTTCAGCGGATATGTATTTTTTTGAGCAAGTGGTATTTAAATTTATACCAATTTCTTGCTCTTTTGAAAACACACCATTCAAACCCTGCAGTACAAATAATGTCTGTCATTTTTTGATAAGGCAAATATAGATTTTTTTGTTGTTGGGATGACATTTGAGTAATATAGTTTATGCTTTGCGACATTGCCAATGGCAAAATCAAAGTAAGAAACAAGATTGTTAATTGTATAAAGTCGTGATAAAGTTGTCGTAGAAGATGGCATCATGTTGAAAGGTAGTTGTGATAGATAAAAATATATGTAGAATAGGAGGTAATATTTTAAGAATTACTAGTTATAAAGATGAATATTATACTGAAGATTCGAAACTTGCAAATAATTTGTTATCTTATTGAAGATTAAAAATACTTTTTGGTATATATTTTTGTTATTTTAATATTGGCAATGACTTCTAGCTTAATAAATTCATTAAGTGACAAGGTACATTGCTAAAGAATGATAAAAAAATCACTATACCATAGTGTTTAATTTTGTTAATATTTATTTATAATATTTAATTGTTAAAGAAAGTGTGTTAATATTTATTGAATTAGAGGTAATAATGTCGTACTATTACCAATTGGATTTCCAAAGATTGTGAAGGAATATTCTTTTGCTTCTTTTGCATTAATAGCAATTTATTATTTAACAAAAAAAGATGTTATAAATGAAATAAAATCTATGTAAATTACAAATTTATTTGCACTATTTGTAATTTATTAAATTTTGTTGTATAAAGAAAGGATGAAAAAATATTATGAATAATAAACAAGTTGATATATTATTGTCGGTATATAATCCAAATGAAGAATATTTGATAAAACAATTAATTTCTTTAAATAATCAAACATATCCTAATTTAAAACTATATATATTTGATGATTGTATAAAAAAAAGGTGTAATTTAGATTTATTTGAAAAATATATCACAAATTTTTCCTATGAGGTTTTGCCATATTGTGAAGAAAATTTAAATTACATGGGGGCTTTTGAAAAATTGGTGCAAAGATCAGATGGTGAATATATTGCTTTTTGTGATCAAGATGATATATGGATGGATGATAAAGTTGAAAAGTGTATCGCATATATGAATGAAAAGAATATCGACTTAGTTGTTACGGATAAACAAATAATTGATGAAAATGACAACGTCACTTGCAGTAGCGTTAGAAAACATAGCAATAAAAACTATGATAATTGGAATACTTACGATGATATAACTAAATATAATATCTTTGTTACTTATGCAGTAGGAATGAGTATTATAATGAAAGCTAGCTTTGCAAAAAAGTCTTTACCATTTTCAAAATACACAGGTCATGATAAATGGGTATTGGCGTGTACTTCTACAGAAGGAAAAGTAGGGTACTTAAATTTACCTTTAGTTCAATATAGAAGACATGGGAAAAATGTTAGTGGTGTATTAGTTGGAATAGAGACAAAGGAAGATTATATCAATCAGAGAATAATGCCTGATTTAAAAATGATTGAAGATTTTAAACAAAAATATCCTAATCACAAAGATTTAAATGAAATTGAGAAATTTGCTAATGCTAGAAGAACAGGTAATATAAAAACCTTATTTAAATTGAGATATCTTGCACCTGACATTGCAAAATTTGATATTGTGACAGCTCTTTTACCCAAAAAGTTATTTTCATTTATGGTAAAAATTGCCCAAAAAATAAGTTAAAAGGATGAAAAAAACAGATATTGGAAAATGAAGAAATATTTGCTAGTATTATTGTAATGTGTTTTAAGAATGAAGAGTTACTTGAAAATATTGTTTGTTTAGTTTTGAATCAACTGTTCAAATCTTATGAATTATTATAAGTGATGATTGTATATCAAATTTAAATAGATTATTTTTTGGGACTGTTTCAAATAATTAGAACAAAAATAAATAGATCATACAATCTATTATAAAAAATAGAGGCTCATTGATTATAGAATTAAAAAATTTAATAGTATTTTTTCAAATATTGAGTATTTTGATGTGATAATAATGTTAATATATAATAGTATAAGAAAAATGGATAAAGAGGTGGAAAAATGCAAGTAATAAAATATATGTTTCAACCACATGGTGATGATAGAGGACAACTTGTTGCTCTAGAAGAATTTAAAGATATACCTTTTAAAATTAAGCGAGTGTACTATATGTATGATACAGGAGAAGGAGTCCGTAGAGGATATCATGCACATAAAAACTTAGAACAAATTTTAATTTGTATACATGGAACTTGTAAAATATTATTAGATAATGGTAAGGAAAAAAAAGTTGTACCATTAGAAAAACCATATGAAGGATTGTATGTGGCTAATAATATGTGGAGAGAAATGTTTGATTTTTCTCCTGATGCAGTATTGCTAGTATTGGCTTCAGAAGCATATGATGAAAGTGATTATATTAGAAACTATGATGATTTTTTAGAATTTATTAAGGAGAGTGAATAGAATGAAAATACCTTTTGCAACATTTAAACCAATGCATGATGAAATAAGAAAAGATTTAGATCAAGCATATAATAAAGTAATTGATAGTAATTATTTTATTCAAGGAAAAGAATGCGAATTATTTGAAAAAGAGTTTGCAGATTATTGTAATGCTAAATATTGTGTAGGTGTAGCAACTGGATTAGATGCATTATATTTAATTTTAAGAGCGATGAATATAGGTAATGGAGATGAAGTGATCGTTCCATCAAATACATATATTGCAACAGCTTTAGCTGTTTCATATTGTGGAGCAACACCTATATTTGTAGAACCAGAATTAGAAACTTATAATATTAATCCAGCTTTAATAGAAGAAAAAATAACAGATCAAACAAAAGCAATTATAGCTGTTCACTTACAAGGAAGACCTGCAGATATGGATGCAGTTAATGAAATTGCTAAAAAACACAATTTATATGTTATTGAAGATGCAGCTCAAGCACATGGAACAGAATATAAAGGTCAAAAAGTAGGTACTTTATCAGATGCAGCAGGGTTTAGTTTTTATCCAGGTAAGAACCTAGGCGCTTTAGGTGATGGAGGAGCAGTTGTTACAAACAATAAAGAAATTGCTGATAAAGTTAGAGCTTTAGGTAATTATGGTTCAGATTACAAATATCATCATATTTATAAAGGAACTAATAGTCGTTTAGATGAAATTCAATCAGCATTTTTACGTTGTAAATTACCACATTTAGATAAATGGAATGAATATAGAAGAAATGTAGCAAATAAATATTTTGAAGGAATAAAAAATCCATTAATTAAATTACCACTAAAAGATAGTGAAGATTATAGACATATTTACCATGTATTTGTCATTAGATGTGCTAAAAGAGATGAATTAGAAAAATATTTAAATGAAAATGGGATTGGGACTGTAAAACACTATCCTATACCAATGCATTTACAAGAAGCATATAAAGATTTAAATATCAAAGAAGGAAGTTTACCAATTGCAGAAGAAATTAGTAAAACTGTTTTAAGTATTCCAATGTACTATGGAATGACAGATGAAGAAGTGAATTATGTTATTGATAAACTAAATGCGTTTAAATAATGAGAGGATAATTATGATTACATTAAGAAAACTTCAATTAAAAGATGTTCCATTAATGCTAGAATGGATGCATGATGAAGAAGCAAAACATATTTTTCAAAATAATTTTGCTGAAATAGATGATGTTGCAGCAAAAAAGTTCGTAGAAAATTCTTTTAGAGAAGATCAGCAACATTTTGCAATTGTTGATGATCAAGATGATGAATATTTAGGTACAATTTCTCTAAAAAATATTGATTTAAAAAATAAAAATGCTGAATATGCAATTAGCACAAGAAAAAAAGCAAGAGGAACAGGTGCCAATCAAAAAGCAACGGAATCATTATTAAAATATGGTTTTGATAAGTTACAATTGCATAGAATTTATTTAAATGTATTATCATCTAATAAAAGAGCAATTTCTTTTTATAAAAAATGCGGATTTATTTATGAAGGAAAATTTAAAGATCATTTATTTATTGATGATAGATATCAAGATTTAGAATGGTATGCTATATGTAAAAAATAAGAGTATGATATGTATGAAAAAGTTGATTCATAATGTCTACGCATATCTAAAAGAAGAAAATATATAATAAAGTATTGAAATTATTAAAAAATTAAGATTGTTCAAATATTATATTGTATGTTTATGATGATTGTGTAATTGAAAAATAAGTATAGATATCATAAAAATATATTACTCATATTGATTTGTGCAGGTATTGAAGGAGATTTTTTGTTAGCTTATTAAAGAAAATAGCATAAAAATACACAAGCAGTGAAATAAAAATAAGGGATTATTTGCTTTCACTGCTTTCTTTATATATAATTGCTTTGAAAAAAGGAGAGTTTAAATGGTTAAATCAATAATATCGAAATATAAAAATGTTCCTGTTGAAGTGAAAGCTTCTATTTATTATACAATTTGTAGTATTGTACAAAAGTGTATTGTTTTAATAACGTTACCCATTTTTACAAGATTAATGACAACTCAGCAATATGGGCAATATAGTATCTATCAATCATGGATGAATATCGTAGCTATTTTTGCTACTTTGAACTTACAATATGGGTCATTTGATACAGCTATGATTAAATTTGAAAATGATCGAGATAGATACATATCTTCTATCCAAGGGATTGTTTCAGTTTTAACATTAATAACTTTAATTATATACATCATAGCTCCAGTATTTTGGAATGATTTATTGGAATTACCATCAATACTTGTTCTTGCAATGATTGTTGAAATATTGATGAGTACAGTCTTAACTTTTTGGACAAATAAACAACGTTTTATGTATAAATATAAACCAATGATTATTGTAACTCTTATCATATCAGTCGCATCTCCTTTAATAGGGTTGGTTGGTGTACTTTTATTTGAAGAAAAGGGAATAGCACGTATTTTAGGAAATACTGCAGTATATCTATGTATTGGTTTAATTATATACATTTATCAATTATATAAAGGGAAGGCTTTATATGATAAAAAATATTGGACATATGCTTTAAAATTTAATATACCTCTTATACCATATTATTTATCACAAATGATATTTAATCAATCTGATCGAATAATGATTAGTAGAATGTCTGGCCAAACAAATGCAGCATTATATAGTGTTGCTTATCAATTCGCTGTTGTCTTAGTTTTTGTTATTAACTCTATCAATAGTTCATTTGTTCCTTGGACATACAGAAGTATTAAAGATAAAAAATATAATATGATAAAAAAAGTAACAAATATTATTATAATATTTATTGCTACAATGTTGATTGTACTTATTTTATTTGGTCCTGAAGCTATTGCTATCTTAGGGGGAAGTAAATATAAAGATGCTATTTGGGTCGTTCCTCCAGTAGCAGGAAGTTTATTATTCTTATTTTTATCACAATTATGTATAAATGTAATGTTCTATTTTGAAGAAAATAGTTATCTTGTTAAAGGATCTATATTAAGTGCTGTTTTAAATATTGTTTTGAATTTCTTACTTATTCCTGTTTTTGGATACGTTGTAGCTGGGTATACAACTTTATTTTCCTATATTGTTTTTTGGTTGAGTAATCTATATTATATGAATAAATCATGTAAAGATAAAATAGAAGATTATAGATATGATACATTGTTTGATTGGAAAAAAATATTTATTATTGCTACTGCTTTCACGATTTTAATTATTTTATTGACATTTACATATTATACAATTTGGTTAAGAATTATATTTGTAGGTATAATAGGAATTATTGCTTTATTAAATAGAAATAAAATAATAGAATATTTTAAATTAATAAAAGGATAAGATGAATATGGATAAGACAAAGTTAACGTATAAAGTTGCTAGAAAAATATATGATTCATACCGCTTTTTAGTAGCTGATTTTAAAATAAAAAATTTAAAAAAAGTAACAAACACTAAAAAAAAGATAGTATTTATTTCACAAATGTCTAATTTGTGGATCAATGTAGATGATTTATATAATCAATTATCTAATGATGATCAGTTTGAAACATATGTTTTAATGATTCCAGAGTTTGATTATTCAAAAAAAGAATTTGATATCCAAACAATGAATACAAAGATTTATGATTTTCATAAAAATCATAATCACCAAAATACAATTAAAGCTTTTGATCAAGGAAAATGGTTTGATTTAAAAAATATTAATCCAGACTATGTTTTTTATGAAAGACCTTATAGTTCTTACTTACCAATGGAATATAAAATATCTACAGTTTCAAAATATGCAAAAACATGTTATTTACCTTATGGATATGAAATGATGAACTATATTTTTGATACTTCACTTAATGTGGATTTCTTTAGATATTTGCATATCTTTTTTGCGGAAAGTTATGTTACAGAATCTTTTAATAAAAAAAGAGCACCTTTATCTCATCGATTAGGATTAAGAAAAACGATATTAACAGGACATCCTATATTTAATGCTTTTAATAAAGCACAAAGTGAAGATAATCTATTTTGGGATAATGATGATCAACATTTCAAGATTATATGGGCTCCTAGATGGACAATAGATACGCAATTGGGAGGAAGTAATTTTTTAACTTATAAAGATAACATAGTTGATTATGTTGAAAAAGATAAGAAAAGAAGTCTTGTTTTTAGACCTCATCCACTTACATTTAAAAATTTTATATCTTTAGGTTTGATTACATCCGATGAAGTAGATGAATATTTAAGTAAGTTCCAAAATAATGAACAGTTATATTATGATCAAACATCAGAATATTTTACAACATTTTGGCATTCAGATGTTTTTGTAGGAGATATTTCATCAATTATACCTTGTTATTTTTTAACGGGTAAACCTATTATTTATTGTCATACTGATGCTGTGGATGATAATGATATTATGAAAAAAATATTTAGTGTATCTTATAATGCTTATAGTTTTGAAGATGTAGAAAAAATTCTTTTAGACTTACAAAATGGAATAGATCCATTAAAAGAAAAAAGATTAAAATTAAAAGATGAATTATTTGAAGATAAATATGTAAAATATGTAACTCAAAATATAATTAAAGTTTTAAAAGATAATTAAGAAAGGAAAAATACATGAATATAGAAGCAACAATCATTGTAATGGTCTATAAAAATTTAAATCAAGTAAGACAAACATTAGATTCTATAAAAAAGCAAACATATTCAAATTATGAAGTTATTGTAAGTGATGATGGTTCACCTAATTATACGCAAGAAGACTTTGATAAAATCACTGAACAGTATAAAAATGAATTTACGTACTTTAAACTTATAAATAACGGAATTAATAGAGGAACTGTCAAACATTTTAATAGTTTGATTAAACAGGCAAAAGGAACAATCATTTGTCCTTTATCAAGTGGAGATCAATTTTATAATGAAAATTCTCTACAAGAAATTATGAATGCTTTTGATCAAGAAGATAAACTTATATATACTTCGAAAAGAATGATCAAAAAAGAAAATAGTATAGAATATTATCCAAGTTTATATCAGGTTTCTTTATTAGATCAATCAAATCATTTTTTTGAATATATTATGAAATACGGTAATTTTGTATCGGGGGCTTCTACTTATTATAAAAAAGAAATTTTTGATAAATATGGATTGTTTGATGAAAAATATAAGTTATTAGAAGATTATCCATTCTATGTTAATCTTGCATTTAATAACGAAAAAATTGGATATATTGATTATCCAACAATTCAATATGAATTAGGAGGTATTTCTACAGCAAGTAATAGAAATCCTTTATTAGATCAAGATTATGTAACTTTATTTAAAGATGTTTTATCTCAAAAAGATATACATTTATCACATATGACAAAAAGAGCTTTAAACTATAGAATAGATAAAATTACAAAAAAAAATAATTCTTTTTTAGTTCAACTATTGTATATAGATGTTGTTATAATGCTTTGTTTAAATAAAGCAGGAATTATTAAGGGGTAAATGTGGGAAATTATGAGTAAATTAAAAAAACAATTTATATCTAATATACCATATTATGTATTATTCATTATTTTATTATTTATACATATTCAATTGAATGTAAGTACAGGTGATGATGTAAATTTTGCAATTCGAGCAAAATCAATGACTTTTACAGATTTTAATATATATAAATACTATAATTGGTCTTCTAGGCAATTGATAGAAAGTGTACTTTATTTTATTTCAGTTCATAGTCATGTTTGGATGCTTTTAAACTCATTAGTTATTACAATTATAGCTAAATTAATAGAAGCAATATTTTGTAATCATACAATAAAAATGAAAATACTTTGTTGTATTGGAACACTTATCTATCCCTTGATTGATATGTCTTCTGCTGGTTGGATGGCCACAACAATTAATTATTATTGGCCATTAGGCGCTATTTTAATAAATTTATATTATTTAAAAAAAGCAAATAATCTTATTAAATTGAAATGGTATGAATATATTATTAGTTCTATAGCCTTATTATTTGCCGCAAATCAAGAACAAGGTTTTGCAATTTTGTTAGGAACTTATTTCTTCTATATAATTTACTGCTTTATCAATAAAAGGAAAATTAGTTTTTTTGTAATTTTAAATATTGTTTTAATCATTGCATCAGGAACATATATCTTTACGTGTCCTGGAAATTGGGTGAGAAAGAAACAAGAAGTTAAAAATTGGTTCCCAGATTTTGGAACATTATCCTTTTTTAGAAAAATTGAAATAGGAATTTCTTCAACTGTTTATCCTATTTTATTTAAAAATAATGTACCAATGTTATTTTTATCATCAACACTTTTAATAATTATTAATACTTTTAAAAATAGTTTAGTGAAAGCAAGTACAATGATTATTTTTGTAATGACATTAGTTTTTGGTGTTTTAGGAAAATATTTAGTAGACTTATATCCAAATATTTCTTTTCTATATTCTATATTAGGGAAATACGGTATTTTAAGTTTAAGTAATTTAAAATCATTTTTTCCATATATTATGTTTTTAATAGAATTTATTGCATTATTAATCATCATATTATTTTTAATTAAAGATAATAGAAAAAATATAGATATTTTTATTATCTTATTAATTGGCTTTGGATCAAGATTTATGCTTTGCTTTTCGCCAACTGTTTGGGTTTCAGGAAATAGAACCGCTCTTTTTTTCTATTTTTCGATGATTATAGCAAGCTGTTTATTAATTTCTAGATATCATCATAGAATAAAAAATTTAGATTATTTTATGGCTATATTTGGAGTTTTTGCTTTTTGTAATATTATTAATTGTTTAGTTTAATAAAGCTAGAAGTAATTTGAGAATATCAAATTATTTCTAGCTTTTATTTATTAGTTATATTGTTTAGAGTTTTTTTTGATGATAAAATGAATACAAGGGAGGTTTGAGCAATGAAAGGTTATTTGAAGAAAGGAATAGCATGTTTCATTTTTCTATTTTCAATTTCAATGAGTCTATCATTTGTTTCGGCATTAGAGAAAAATGATGAAGTAAAGATGAATGATGTTGTTGAAGTAAAAAATGGACTTTATAAAGAAAACGGGAAAGTTTATTTTTATGAAAATGATGTAGCAATTACAGGTATTGTTAATGATAATGGAACTTTTTACTATGTAAATGCAGATGGAAATGTTAAAACAGGATGGGTAAATGATCAAAATCACTGGTATTTTGTAAATAATGATGCTACCTGTAAACAAGGATGGTATAAATATTACGGTAAATGGTATTATCTAGATGCTAATGATGAAACATATCCATCATCAGCAATAACAAATCAAGTAAAAGAAATTGATGGAATCAAATATCATTTTGATGAAAATGGTGCTATTAAAACAGGTTGGATAAATGATGATGATCATTGGTATTTCTATGATGGAAATGCAAGTTTAGTAAGTGGATGGTATAAATACTATGGTAAATGGTATTATTTAGATGTTAATGATGAAACATATCCATCATCAGCAATAACAAATCAAGTAAAAGAAATTGATGGAATCAAATATCATTTTGATGAAAATGGTGCTATTAAAACAGGCTGGATGTTAGATGGTAATGATTGGCATTACTATGATCAAAATGGAAATAAATGCACAGGTTGGGTTTATGTTAAAAATCAATGGTATTTATTAAACGATGCAGGTGTCATGCAAACCGGATGGCAAAGAGTTTCTGGTAAATGGTATTATTTAGATGAATCAGGTCAAGGGTATATGTACACGGGTTGGCTTGATTTGAATGGTCAATGGTATTACCTAAATGCGTATGGTAGTATGTTAACAGGCTGGATAAATGTAAAAGGAACTTGGTATTATATGGATGCAAGTGGGGCAATGTGCACAGGTTGGAAGCAAATTGCTGGAACTTGGTATTATTTACATTCAGGTGGAAATATGGCTATTGGATGGTTGAAAGATAACAATCAATGGTATTATTTAAATTCATCTGGAGCAATGTTACATGATACGTATTTTGAAGCATTTTATTTTACTGCTAGTGGGGCTTTAAGAAGCGATAGTGTTTATGATTCAATGACAAGTAGAGCAAGCGGATACAGTAGTGCTACTAATTATTTGATTTTAGTTGATACAGCTAATTGTCGAGTAGCTATTTATCAAGGTTCTGTAAATAATTGGAACAATATTCATTATTATAGTTGTGCCCCAGGTAAAGCTTCAACACCTACAGTTAAAGGTGAATTTACAGTTGGAATAAGAGGATATTATTTTGACTCAGGATCATCTAGATGTTTCTGGTATACACAATTTAAAGGAAACTATTTATTCCATAGTACTCTTTATAATAAAAATGGTACAATTCAAGATAATAGAACAGGAATTCCATTATCACATGGTTGTGTAAGACTTGAAATACAATATGCTAAATGGATTTATGATAATATTCCTTCAGGAACAAAAGTAGTAGTATATTAATGTGAATTTGATGAGGATACTTAGAGTATCCTCGTTTTTTTTATATATTCTTGAAAAGAAATGGCTTACATGGTTAAATGAATATAAGGAGGGAAATCATGAAAAAGAAATTATTTATTGTATCACTTGTTCTTTCAATGTGTTTTTCTATGTTAAGTATAGTCAATGTACAAGCAAAAGAAACAATTAGAGAAGATCATTATGTAAATCCTATTTATAAAGATGTAAAAAGTAGTGTTGTTCATCATGATATTCAAACATATAGTTTAGAAGATGTTGAATATACAAGTGATCAAGAAAAACTTGTAAAGATATTTAGAGAAAAATTAATTAATAGAGAAAGTAATATTGTTCTTTATTATCATTGTGATGAAGAAATTACACAAGAATTTTTTTCTAATTTAGTACATCAGTTGTTTCAAAAGGCCATCAAACATACTGGTAATGGAAAAGAAGGAGACTATCTTAAATGGCACTGTCAAGGGTGGACAGTAAAAGCATCCATATCTGTAAATTCTAATAAGGGATATGATTTAAATATTTTTTATGATGTATCTTATTTATCTAGTTTAGAACAGGAAGAAAAAGTAGATGAAGAAGTCTCTAATTTATTGAAGTCATTAGATTTATCAAATAAGACAGACTATCAAAAAGTAAAAGCAATCTATGATTATATATGTTCAAATGTTACATATGATCATGATAACTTAAATGATAAATCCTATTCATTAAAATATACAGCTTATGCAGCTTTGATCAATAAAACAGCAGTATGCCAAGGATATGCATCGTTATTTTATCGCTTAGCATTAGATGCAGGTGTAGATACAAGAGTTATTTCAGGTGAAGCAGGGGGACCACATGCTTGGAATATCGTTAAATTAAATGGTAAATATTATAATCTTGATAGTACATGGGATGCAGGAAGAAGTACATATGCTTATTTCTTAAAAAATACAAATGATTTTGATGATCATGTAAGAGATAATGACTATCAATCAAATGAGTTTATTGAAGAATATCCAATGTGGGATGAATCTTATACAGAAATTGATTGTAATAAATATGGTCATAATTATAGTGAACCTATATATAAGTGGTCTGTAGATAATATGACAGTCACAGCTCAAAGAGTATGTGCAAATAATTATGAACATGTTGAAGAAGAAACCGTTACAGCTCAAAAAATTGTTAAAGATCCAACATGTACAGAAAATGGAATAATTACTTATATAGCTAATTTCAAAAATAATGCATTTAAGCCACAAACAAAAATAGTAGATGACAAAAAAGCAACAGGGCATAAAGTAGTTGTTGATCAAGGTAAAAAAGCAACATGTACAGAAGATGGATTAACAGAAGGAAAACATTGTTCTGTATGCAACGAAGTCATCAAAAAACAAGAAGTGATTCCAGCAACAGGGCATAAAGTAGTTGTTGATCAAGCTAAGGAAGCAACATGTGCAGAAAATGGACTTACAGAAGGAAGTCATTGTTCAGTATGTAATGAAGTTATCAAAAAACAAGAAGTAATACCAGCAACAGGACATAAAGAAGTTCTTGATTCGGCAAAAGAAGCAACATGTACAAATACAGGTTTAACAGAAGGAATACATTGTTCAATATGTAATAAGATTATTAAAAAACAAGAAATCATCCCAGCTTTAGGACATGATTTTAAAGATGGAGTATGTACAAGATGTCATAATCAACTAAAAGGACAATGGAAACAATCAGGAAACAAATGGTGGTATCAATATGAAGATGGAACATATCCAAAAAATGAATTCATTACAATAGATAATAAACTCTATAGATTTGATCAATATGGATATATGCAAACAGGATGGTTCAAGTTCAATAATGAAGATTACTATGCAACATCTAGTGGAGAAATCAAAGCCCAATGGGTAGGATCAGGAAATACTTGGTACTATGTAGACGCTGATGGAAAAATGGTAACAGGATTCCAAACAATCTCTGGAGTTAAATATTACTTTGAAACAAACGGACTTATGAAAAAAGGATGGTTCAAAGTCAATGGAACAGATTACTACGCATCAACAAGTGGAGCCATCAAAGCACAATGGGTAGGATCAGGAAATAACTGGTACTATGTAGATG
>UMIE01031186.1_pt1 | contig 16181 bp, 8 predicted proteins | sample 1965711 | NCBI WGS metagenome assembly UMIE01 (sample SAMEA4836116, study PRJEB28245) | human gut metagenome | biome: gut microbiome; material: fecal sample | place: Denmark | collected 2008 | reverse complement strand
CATTAGCAGTATAATATTCGGTAACGACCGAATCCCAAACAGCAGTATCACGGACGGCCGACAGATTCATACGGATATACCGGCGAATACTATCGGAATTTATCAAATAAGCAGGATTTACCAATTCATGAAAGGAAGACAAAGCAAGAGCTTCCAAAGTTTTCGGTTCCTTTTGCTTTTTGCAAGCAGACAATGCAACGAGCAGAATAAAAAAGCTTAATAATATCCGCTTCATCATCCGCTCTTTATTTTATTACTACTTTCCGGACCGTATCGCCTACTTTAAAAATATAATATCCTTTAGGCAAGTTCAAAGTAACTGTTTTATCGGCTGTATCAATACGTACAGACGTAATCTTTACTCCGAGAATATCATATACTTCCATCGTTGAACCCGGAGTAGCATTCTGAACACGGATCGTTGTTCCGGACACGGTAATAGTAAGAGAAACCGGCTCATGTTGAACCGTCTCCACCTTTCGTCCGTCCTGTGCCATCACAGAAGAAAAAGACAAAAGAGCCAAAACCAAGAAAAAGTATAAAAATAACCTTTTCATCTGATGCGCATATGAATCTATTTTATTCTCTACAAATATACGTTGTTCCATTCTATAAAACAAACTTTGCCCCCGAAAGTTGCTATAGATTAATACAGAGATTCTCTTTTGCCAAAATCGTAGAAGGGAAGATGGCAGCAGCCTCATCCAGCAACACCTGTTCATTTTCATAGCGGGCAGAGAAATGCCCAATGACAAGTTGTTTCACCTCTGCATCCAAGGCAATCTGAGCCGCTTGAGCAGCAGTCGTATGGAAAGTCTCTTTTGCACGGGCCGACTCTGTCTGTGCAAAAGTTGCTTCATGAAACAATAAGTCCACTCCGGAAATCTGTTGAACTATTTCTTTCCGATAAATCGTATCAGAACAATATGCATAGCGTCTGGGTGGAGCAGAAGGTCTTGTCAAGCGTGAATTTGCAATAACATCCCCTTCCAGAGTTACAAAATCTTCACCATTCTTAATACGATTCAATTCATATACAGGCACTTGATAGAAATCTATCATTTCGCGAATAATATGATTGGGACGAGGTTTTTCAGCAAATAAAAAGCCACAGCAAGGAATGCGGTGTTGTAAAGGAATAGTCGTAACCGCTACTGAACGGTCTTCGTAAATCACACTGGGTTCTTTCGTTGCAAACTCATGAAAAACGACCCGATAACTCATGTTCTTACAGAAGAAAGCCAACAACGGAGAAAATAGTTCCTCAAGTCCCTTAGGAGCATGAATATGCAATTCGGCTGTACGCCCGAGCAGTCCGAAAGTCGAGATAAGCCCAAGCAAGCCGAAGCAATGATCACCATGCAAATGTGAGATAAAAATATGATTCAAGCGCGAAAACTTCAACCGGGACTTACGAAGCTGCATCTGTGCCCCCTCGCCACAGTCTATCATAAAAAGTTTATCACGCAGGTTTATCACTTGTGAAGTTGAAAAATGCCGTGTAGTAGGTAGCGCAGAGCCACATCCCAATATATGTAATTCAAATCTCTCCATAACGGACACAAAGATAAAGAAAAAAGGGTATCAGCATGCTGATACCCTTTCTAAAAATATATTGGAAAAGAATTATTTCTTACCTTCCAACTGTTCTTTCAAAGCTGCCAGAGCGTCAATGTCACCCAAAGTTGTAGAAGCAGCCTGATTTTGGATCATCGGAGCGTCTTCTTTCTTTGAAGATGCTTTCTTTGCATTAGAAGCTGCTTTCTTTTCAGCTCTTTCTTCTGCTTTTGCAACATCTTCGAAAATGCGGCTATGAGAAAGGATAATTCTCTTAGCATCCTTGTTGAATTCGATCACTTTGAATTCAAGTTTCTCATCCAACTGAGCCTGTGAGCCGTCTTCTTTTACAAGATGTTTCGGAGTAGCGAATCCTTCAACACCATAAGGAAGAGCTACTACAGCACCCTTATCCAACATTTCGATGATTGTTCCTTCGTGTACAGAACCTACAGTAAATACAGTTTCGAATACATCCCAAGGATTTTCTTCAAGCTGTTTGTGACCAAGGCTCAAACGACGGTTTTCTTTGTCGATTTCCAATACCTGAACTTCGATGTCTGCACCGATCTGAGTAAATTCTGAAGGGTGTTTAACTTTCTTCGTCCAAGAAAGATCAGAGATGTGGATCAATCCGTCAACACCTTCTTCGATTTCTACGAATACACCGAAGTTAGTGAAGTTACGAACTTTTGCAGTATGCTTAGAACCTACAGGATACTTTTCTTCGATTGTTTCCCATGGATCTTGTTTCAGTTGCTTGATACCCAAAGACATCTTACGTTCTTCACGGTCCAGAGTCAATACAACAGCTTCTACTTCATCGCCCACTTTCATGAAGTCTTGAGCAGAACGCAGGTGCTGTGACCAAGACATTTCAGATACGTGAATCAAACCTTCAACACCCGGAGCAATTTCGATAAATGCACCGTAATCAGCCATCACGACTACTTTACCCTTCACGTGATCACCTACCTTCAAGTCCGGATCAAGAGCATCCCATGGGTGCGGAGTAAGTTGTTTCAGACCCAAAGCAATACGTTTCTTTTCGTCATCGAAATCAAGGATAACAACGTTAAGCTTCTGATCGAGTTCAACCACTTCTTTCGGATCGCTTACACGTCCCCATGATAGGTCAGTGATATGGATCAATCCGTCTACGCCACCCAAATCGATGAATACACCGTAAGAAGTGATGTTTTTAACGGTTCCTTCAAGAACTTGTCCTTTTTCAAGCTTACCGATAATTTCTTTCTTCTGTTGTTCCAGTTCAGCTTCGATAAGAGCTTTGTGAGAAACAACCACGTTTTTGAATTCCTGGTTGATTTTAACAACTTTGAATTCCATTGTTTTTCCAACGAATACATCATAATCACGGATCGGCTTAACGTCGATCTGGGAACCCGGCAAGAATGCTTCGATACCGAATACGTCTACGATCATACCACCCTTAGTGCGGCATTTGATGTAACCTTTGATAATTTCTTCATTTTCCAAAGCAGCATTCACACGATCCCAAGAGCGAGTAGCACGTGCTTTTCTGTGAGACAGAACCAACTGTCCTTTTTTGTCTTCCTGATTTTCGATATATACTTCTACAGTATCACCTACTTTCAAATCGGGATTGTAGCGGAATTCATTCAAAGGAATGATACCGTCTGATTTGTAACCGATGTTCACAACAACTTCACGCTTGTTCATTGCGATTACGGTTCCGTCAACTACCTCACGGTCGTTAACTTTGTTAAGCGTACTGTCGTAAGCTTTTTCAAGATCTTCGTGGCTGGCGCCGGCGAATGATTCGCCATTCTCATACGCTTCCCAATTGAAATCTTCAACAGGAGCAATGTTCTTTAAGTTTTCCATTAATAATTACTTGTTTTGAAATACTTTAATTAAATAAGACATTATATTATCTATAAATCGGGCGCAAAGATAGAACATTTTTCGGGACTAACAAAAAGTTAGAACAAAAAAAGCCGTCTCACGACGGCTAATTTTCAGACACTTAAGTTATTCTGTATGCAATTTTACAATTTATGAGGTTTATTTCTTCCGGTCGAATGCACATTAACCGGATTACCTTTATAGCCTACATCACCGCTCCCCGAAATATCGCACTTCAATGTACCGGAAACATAGCATGAAATATCTCCGGAACCATTTACCGTAGCGTCTACATCTACGGCTTTCAAATCTTTCGCATCCAGGTCACCGGAGTTTCGCAGCATCAAGACAGCCTGTTGAACTGTACCTGTCACTTTCAAATCACCGGAACCATTCAACTCGGCTCTTACATTATTTCCCTGGATACCTGCAAAATTCAGATCACCGGCACCCAGTAAGCTAATCACAACATCACCTACCACATTTCCACCTTTCACTTTCAGATCACCCGAACCTTGAAGAGTAGCAGCCGCAGACTTTGCCGTCATATTATAAATATCGATATCACCGGAACCTATCAGATTCAAAGCTGCATTCCCAGCTTTCACGCTATTCTTAATAGAAATATCTCCGGAACCTTGCAAAGTGACCGCAAGATCATTTGCACAAACAACTTCACCGGCAGTAATATCCCCGGAGCCCTGCAATGTCAAAGACAAATTATCACATTCCAGTTTACTATCTAAGACAACGTCTCCGGAACCTTGCAGATGCACATCTTTCAACATAGGACTGGAAGCCATTATTTTAAGTCTCCCCTGTTTGCCAAATTCAATGCTGGTCCTATTCTTAAAAGAAATGGATAATACACCATCTGTTACCGTACAATCCACCAAGTCGATCACATTATCCGAACCATAAATTTTTAATGTCGACTTATTATTGGCAGACTGTGTATAAATGACTGTAGGACTTCCCAAGAGTTTGATTTTATCGAAGTCTTTGATCTTAACTTCTTTGGTTTTATACGTTCCACTGGCTTTTACACGTCTGGTCTGAGCACAAACCGTTGTTACAGAAAACAAGAATGAAAACAATGCAATCATTCCGATAAATCCCTTCATTTTACTATTCATAGGTTTCAATTTTGTAGTTTCTATATTAATAGACGACCAGCAGTGGGAAAAAGTTGCATGGCATAGAAACTTTTTTGTAGAAAATCAGAGATAAGTAATAATAAAAATATAAATCGGTACAGTTTTCATTCGCAGCGTTTCTCTCCTATCTATAAAAAAACAGATAGTTGACTATGAACTTACCCCCTTCATCTCCTTCACCTTTTTTGCTCTATCGGCTTATTCATCGGAAATTAAGGGTGAAAGCGATCCCCCTCTTGCTATGCACCGTGCTTGCCGTCAATAACAAGCGTGCTCATGACTCGTAAGAACCGCCTTTATGGTGCATAAGGACCGTGCCGACCAGGGCTTCACCCTGCATCTACGACGAATAAAGGCTTTGATTGAAAAAGGTGAAAGCGGTGAAGAGGGTAAAAACATACTGAATAAAGGCAGTTTGCAGAACAATTTCAGTTCATAAGTCAAAGATTCATGCTGAAACCGGTGGTTCTTTTGCACTTTAGAAGACAACTCAAAAAAAATCTTCCACTATCCAAACATCGATCGACATTCAAATAGTGGAAGATAATTGTCAACTAAAGAGAGATTATTTTAGCATCAATTTCCGTATCACCGGATGATTCTGATCTTGCATGAAGACATAAGCAATATACACTCCGGCTTCAAGATGGTTTATACTGATATCACAAGACTCTTCTCCCGGAGCAGTAAACAGAACAGGTTTTCCGTCTAAAGAGTAGAGAACCAAAGTCTCTATCCTATTTTCACTTTCCAAATGAAGCATTCCTTGATAAAGCGACATTGTTACTTCTGACAAAGAAACAGGTGATTTACAGATACCGGTTCCTGTAAATGATACAGTTACCGATTCCGAATCCGGTGTATCCCCAAAAGCACCTTCCGCGCGTACAGTATATACATTCTCTCCAGAAAGCGGAGCGATATCCGTAAAAGTAGAAGTTACGGAATTACCTATTTTCTCTCCATTGCGGTAGATGGCATAACCTGTTATCATTGAATGCTCTACCTGCGGATAAATAGCGACATCATCTACATGCCACCAGTAAGATAGCCCCGTCTGATTTGTATCGTATGCATGAAAAGCAATCTTCATGTTATCAGACATATAAGGAGATAAATCGATATCTACGCGGGTGTATTTGTTCACTACAGAGCAATCTGTTTTCAAATCCCAAATCTGCTTCCATGTGGTACCACCGTCCGAACTTACTTCTACATAATAAAAGTTCTGCGGGTTATTTTTTTGCGGAGCTGTAGATTTTGAATAGAAAGTTAGCGATTTTCCATTGGCAAAAACAGGAGAAATCAGATATTCATCCTGATGGATATCTTCCCATGCCTCCAACAAGCGCATTGAATAATTTCCGGCATAAGGCTCTTTATACTTCTCGTTCTTTTGCCAGAGCCATCCCCGGTTACCCTCATTTTTGATTGTCCATTTCGCCAGATTACCCGAGTCTTCAAAATCTTCCATCAACGCCGGAGTTCCTTCATGAGGTGCCACCCACGTCAATACAACCGTATTTCCTTCTTCTTTGGCAGTCAATGCAGAAGGTGACTGTATTAGATCGGAACGTTGCGACACATTAACAATAGCAGTTATCGATGGATCTTCTACTCCCTGCAAATGAAAATCAGATATACGTAGCTGCGCATTCTCATTAGCCGATTTAGCCTGAAGAACGATTGTCGACTGGCCGGCCTCTCCCTGAAGCGGGGTAATTGTCAACCAATCGGGGACATCGACTATTCGCCATGCTACATCAGACTCAACAATAACTTGAGCAGTGCTGTTTATTGCCCCTCCCAAAGTGACATTCGGTTTAGGTATATAAATCTGCGGTGTCAGTTCCAACAAATCAAAAGAAATGGTCTCACCACAAGAGGATATATTTGCCAACGCAAATTTCGCTTCTTTACCGTCGCTGTAGAAAGGCTTAAGTTCCGCATTGCCTCCGATCGCAGTACGCCCGCTTTCTGCACTAAAAGCAGCTTTTGAGATATCACCGTCAAGTGTCACTGTTCCACCCGGACGAAACAGATACTGCTCGTCCAAGCGGGTAGTTCCATTATAATTCAGATTTCCACCCGTTACATTCGGATTAATGCGATAAACCAATAACCCGGAAGACGGTAACCCTCTATCAAATGTCCCGTCCTTTCTTCTATATTCCACTATAAAGTATTCATCCGAACCTGTCGGTTTAATCTTATATGCTATATTTTCTTTTGTTGTACCTCCTACCGGATTTAAGGTATAAGTCCCCGGAGTAGATATTTCAGGAATCTCGTCAATCCATTTACAATAGCGGTATTTAGTATAAGCGCTCATCTGCTGAGGAGTTGTCAGATTATCGGACATTAAATCCCAAACTCCTACCGGATTCAAATTATCATTTACATGATAAAGATCATATGTACCGAGCGTATGTGACATCTCATGACAAAGAACTCCTGTATTCAAAGGAACAGGACTCAGAGAACTCCAACCATTCGCATCATTGAATACCATCAGATACCCCACGATCTTTTTGCCTTTCACATAAATAGCTTTCTCATCAGGTAATGCCAAATCGGAACGGTGAGGCCATAACATATATTTACTGCTCAGATCGGAATTGCCGCTTACAATTATACAAATATTGTCGAGTAAACCATCATTATTGGCATCAATCACTACATCATCAGGAAGATTTTCAGACAAATAAGCAGCAAGCTCTTTTATTAAAGCTTGCTCACGAGCAGCTTTTTCCGTTTCATTACTATACCCTAAATCATTAATACTACTCTTTTCCCGATAATATCCACGCTCATTTTTAGCTTTATAAGAAATGATCTGTGTACCGTCTGATTGGGGAAAGAAAGAACTTTTCCAAAAAAGCTGATTATAAGAAGCTTCTCGAAAATAGCTATATACAGAATTAGCTCCTTCAACTTCAGCGTTAAACATCGTTTCGTAATAGCTGATAGGTTTGTCGAATTGCTCCTTGTTGTCTTCGTCATTAAAACGCAAAAAACAAACCAAGTTGCTCAACTCACCTTTATTCTTTTCGGCAGCCGACAGCAGTAACGGAAAGAATAAAACAACGATCCAAAGAATAGGATATCTCTTCATTGTTTTATGTGTTAAAAAGTAAATAAAAAAGGGAAAACAACTACCGTCCCATCATCTCAGATTCCAATGAGTACAAGCAGGTTTTCCCTATAAAAATTATTACCGGATAACAATCTTAGTGGTACGTTCGGTAGTACCGTTCTTTGCTTTCACAATATATATACCACTTGTCAAAGGAGACAAATTCATCTTGTCTGTTATAGCCGATGCGGCCAATACGCCGGTAGTTGTATAAACCTGCACATTTGCAACCTCTCCCAAAGAAAGGGTAATACCATCAAATTCAATTTCAGAATTAATTGATGTGTCATTAATACCGGAAGGTTTAGTTGAAGTAAGCACTTTCATTCCGTGAATATACAAAGGAGCTTTTGTCAATGATTCAAACCGGGCATAAATAGGAGCATCTGATTTTAATTTGAAATAGGGTTCATTGCCACTATCCAAAGTCTCCATTCCTGTCCATTCTTTTTGTCCGGCACTCATCAATGGCTTAAACATAGTTGAATACATAGCAGAAACAATTGTATAATCTTTAAAAGGTTTATCTTGTTCCGTCGTTCCTAACAGACGTACATAAGTTTTCACGCCGCTTGATATGAATATATTAAAAGATACACATGAAGGCATACGTACTACAAAACCGCCACCATTCGTATTCATTGCAGAAGAAGAACTGGCAGTAACAATAGCACCGGTTTTAGCATCCGCACTTTCCATTTCTCCATCAGTACCTGCTCCCTTTACAGCCGGATCGGCCGTAGAGTCTTCATAATCTCCAAAATCCGCACAAATCAACTGAATAATCTTTCCATTCGGATCTATCTTTCCATCTTCATTGTTTGCCTGACCGATATACTTGTCTATCTTTTCCTGCGTATCGAACCATATCCATCCATTGGCATCCACATCAGCCGGATCAAATAGATTATACTCTTGTGCATTTGCAAACATAACCACACTTAAAGTCATTAATAAGACCGTAATTTTTCTACTCATACATTTTTTTATTAAAGTTAATAATACATTGATTGATAAAGGTTAAACTTCCTCCCATTCTGGATTTTGTTCAACGCCATGATAACGTATTTCATCCCAAGGTATGGGATAATAATATTGCATCTGACGAAACTCACGTACACGTTTAGGATACTTGTTCATATTTGAAATCGTATATATCGGATCTTTACCCTCTTCTTTTACTATTTTCATCGCTTTCAAAGGATTAGTAGCTCCACTCATTTTTTCTACGGCAACTCCCCAACGAAGCAAATCCCAATAAGTAGTCTCTTCGAAAGCCATCTCTACACGACGTTCATTCACCAGTTGTTCCCAAGTCAGACTCGGTAACTCATCCATATGTACACGACGGCGAATTTGATTTACTTTATCCAACGCATCATCAACACGATTCTGCAAAAAATCAATTTCTGCATAATCCAACAAAACCTCTGCAAACCGCCAAATAATATAATTCTGTTTACTCGCATAAGTCTCATCACTATCAATTTTCTGCTGTTCATTTACGAATTTTCCTAAATAATATCCTGTTTTTGAAACAGCAGCATTAGCAGATGTTCCGTATGGCGTCAGATCTGCTCCAGCAATCTCTTCTTTACCTTCTTTATTATAGTGAATTTCCATTTCATGATCGCGAAAAATACAACCGTCATATAAGATATTCGCATAAAAACGATAATCCCTGTTATCATACGGGTGTGTCGGATCATAAGGTTTACCATCACGCATATTATATTCATCCACATGATTTTGAGTGGGTGAATAGGCTGCTATTGTTCCGCCAAAGAAAGGAGAAACAGATTCACGATCAAGCTTATGCCCGAACCCATCTGCGAAATCACCATCATTCGAATGTTGTACTTCCCAAATTGATTCCTGACTATTTTTCGTTAGAAAAATCTGACGATACTGTTCTTTTATTTGATCTTGTGTTGTTCCGGTTATCTGTATCAACGAATAAGGCAACTTCATCAATTCATCATATGCCTTAGCAGCCTCTGTCAACATGGCATCCGATCGATCATCCGGAAAACCTAAATACGATTTCTCCTTATTCTGAAATACCTTACTGGCTACCCAAAAGTAGGTTTTAGCTTTCAGCATTAGAGCAGCTCCTTTAGTAGCACGCCCTATATCGCTGGCTTCTAACTTATCAGACAATAAAGAAGCCGCTAAATCCGCCTCTTCCACAATAAATTCCACCATTTCTTCATAAGAGGCGCGAGGAAATTTTTTATCATCAATCAACGGATCATAATTGTTCTTTATCAGTAAAGGACCTCCAAACTGTCGCAACAATAAGTAATAATAATAAGCACGAAAAAAATGTGCTTCGCCCAATATGCGTTGTTTATGAGCGCCCTCCTGTATTTTTCCTTCATTCTCTAATAAAAGATTCACAGACTGAATACGAGCGTAATAATTATTCCAATTTACAAGTCCTCTACGAGTAATTTCACTGGAAATACTCTTCAAAATATCACCATAGGCTGTATTATACCAATCCGCTCTACTTATAGTTATTTGATCACCATACCAAGGTAAATAATCACGGCATGCCCCTTTTAATAATGATGAAGAAGTAGGCATATAAATTGAAAAGCCATTACTCATATTACGATACCAAGGCAATACATATTCATCAAGCAATAATTGGCTTCCCCAAATCGTTTCTTGGGACAATTTATTATAAGGAGCGTCACGGAATAAACCATCACATCCGGAAAGTCCGAATATTCCTCCACAAATCAAAAAAGATACTATATATTTTCTCAACTGCATACTATTTCTGTTTTTAATGCCACATTATATTAAAAGCCTAAATTCAATGTCATACCATATGAGCGTTGGATCGGATATCCGCGAAGTGACTCGGGATCCATATCTTTTAAAGTAGACCATGTGCATAAATTACTTCCTTGTAGAGAGATACTGGCTGATGACAATTTGATTTTTTTCAATACAGATACCGGTAAAGCATATCCCACCGATAAAGATTTCAAACGAATAAAATCACAGTCTTTCACCCAAAAAGTGGATGCTTTCCGGTTATTGTCATTCGTATTAGCAATCTTGACACGAGGATAGGTTGCATTCATATTACTTTCAGACCACGTATCTGTAAGATGATATTTCTGAAAACGTTGCAAACTTCCGGATTCTAATGTATACAATTCAGTCAACTGTTGCTGATACCCACTAACTCCTTGAAACATCGCATTCACAAAAAAGCCTTTATACTTTACTCCCAAACGTAAACTCATTGTCATCTCCGGATTTGAAGAATTCTTCACAGCTATTTTATCAATATCTGTAAGTTTACCATCGCCATTCTGATCTTTATATTTAATATCACCGGGTGCAAGAGTAATATTACCTTGTTCATCTTGATCTACCAGATGATTATCAATTTCTTCCTGTGACTGGAAGAGTCCATCGGCTTCATATAACCACCATACCATATAACTCTTACCTACACGACGCCGAGTCGGTTCAAGAGAAGACTCATCTCCATAATCTAAAACCCGGTCTCTGGTTTGTGCCAATGTAAGAGTTAAATCATATTTCACTTTTTGAATGGAATTACGATGTGTCAAAGTCAAATCCCATCCCCATGCTTTTATCTTTGCAAAATTCATGTTGGGTGGATTACCATCTACTCCTGTCGAAGGCGGATACAAATAAGAAGGAGCTACCATAATCATATTGGTACGGTAACGCCAATAATATTCAAATGACAATCCAAACCGATTTCCCCAAAAGCCTAAGTCGGTAGCCACATTGTAATCCCTTGATTGTCCCCACTTTAAATCCGGATTAGGATAAGCACTTGTGTCCATAACAATACCTGGCTTCAGATTCCCTCCAATATTATATCCTTGACGTACAACATACATATATTTCCGCAAATACGAATAGTCGTCTATCGCTCCGTCATCCCCCAATATACCCATAGAGCCTCGAAACTTCACATTAGAAAGCACCGGTTGATCCCAATTCTTAAAAAATTGTTCATTCGAAAGTACCCAAGAAGCAGAAGCTGTAGGGAAAAATCCCCATCGATTGTCAGGGTGAAATTTTGTAGAACCATCCACCCGAAAACTACCTTCAATAAAATAGCGGTTATCATAACCATAAGTGGCACGCCCAATCATTGAAGCACGTTCGCTATACGACTCTTCCCCATTCACTTTGGGAGTAGTAGCACTTCCCATTATCTCCGGATAAATACCCGCCATATCCAAATTTTCTCCAGTCAAATAACGATTGTGATAATCTTGATAATTGATAACCAACAACCCGGAAACATCATGTTTTGCAGCAAAAGTGCGATTATAATTCACCCCAAGCTCCACTAATTTATTATCCACAAAACGATCGGTTTCTTTCAAAGTAATCTTTGCTTTCGGATAGGTAGTTTTATCATCTTCTTTTATCTCTCCGGTCTGCTTGTCATAAGTGTAAAGAGTTACAGGACTACTAAATGTTTTTTGAACAGAATTATTATTATCAAAAGTAGCACGTAAATAGGCGGAAAGCCCCTTTACCCAAGGAATATCGTATTTCAAAGTAGCAGTAATAGTATTCATGTTCATTTTATTACGAACATATCCCCCCGAACCGTCTACAGCTATCAAAGGGTTGCTACTATTTACACTGGCCAACCTACCATCTGTAAACCTAAGTACCTCTACTGGAGAAAAATTATAGGCAGCATCAATCGTAAAATAACTGGTATTCTTATTTTCCGAACGAGTTCCGTTTACATCCAATGACAATACAAGCCCTTTTAATAATGTCGCATCCAGTTTCATTGAATAATTATAGCGATCTCGTCCTACGCCGCTATACAATCCCTTCGTATTGGTATACCCACCAGACATATAATACTTCACGAAATTATTGCCACCACTAACAGAAAGACTATGAATCATGGAATACCCAAACTTATCCAGATAGTCAATCAAATTTTCGTCACCATATACATTAGGATTAGAATGGGTACGAATCATTTCAAGCTGTTCATCGGTATAAGGATTAATACCAACAGCCGATGGTGAGTTTTCCAATGCCCGATTATACAATTTAGCAAACTCATATGCATTAAGAAACTCAGGTAGATTGGTAGCCTGTTGCAAATTAAACTGTCCTCTGTAGTTTACCGATACTTTCTGATTACCGGTAGCACGCTTTGTCTGGACCAGAATGACACCATTAGCCGCCCGTGCACCATAAACAGCAGCCGCAGCCGCATCTTTCAATACGGAAATACTCTCAATATCATCCGGATTCAAATCCGAGAGACGCATTTCTCCTTCAGTCGTATTTGTACCGAAACGAGGTACACCATCAATAACGAGTAAAGGAGCACCATTAATGCCTCTAATATGTATATTCGATTCTTTAGATGAACTCGGATCACCTGTTGTAGACATCACTTGCAAACCTGCAACCTGTCCGTTCAATGCCTCATCCAAATTTATTGTAGGCATTTGTAGAAGTTCTTCACTCCGGACCACTTCTACCGAACTTGTCAAAGATGATTTTTTCTGTGTTCCATATCCTACTACTACAATCTCATCCAATTGTTGAGCATCATCTTTAAGTACAACTTTCAGGTTATTTTCTCCTGGTTTCAACCGGATTTCCTGAGATTGATAGCCTATAAAGGAAATGATCAATATTGCCCCTTTAGCCGGAACCAATAAAGAAAAATTTCCATCCAGATCAGTTATTGTTCCGATATCGGCCCCCTTTATTTTAATATTGGCCCCAACGACGGTTTCACCCGATGTGTCCTGTACTTGCCCTTTCAATGAATAGTTCTGTGTATTCTGTCCCCACACATTATAAGAAAGAAAACACAAACAAACAAATAAGTAAAAGATTCTATTCATATAATTTATTCATTAATTATTTTTCAGTGTACGTTCTATCAGTAATAACTGATAATCATAAAAATCCCGAGTATCGCCAACAGAGGCAGCTCGACGACTCTTATACAACTGAGCTATTTTATTTAAACGTCCTACCATAACCGCTGCCAGTTGTTCTTTAGAAAGTGTCGGCAAGCCAAAATTGATTCGGGTAAATGAATCCCCATTCATATAACTATGACTACAAGGAAGAGACGGTTCACATGTTTGACGCAAAACGTCTTCATAATCAGCGAGAGCAGTAGCAGTCTTCTTCTCAGCAGTTTTGTTCAAACCAGTATAATTGATCATCAATCCGACTGCCGCCGATTGAATATTCATATCTGCAGCAGACAATTTAATTCCTTGATAAGTAGGTTTAAACATTTCAGAGAAAACATCATCCAAATAGGAATTTAATGTATAATTCGCTTTTGAATCTATTTGTCCTCCCTCACTTATACGATATAATGCAGATGAATTCAATAAAGCCCCGACTACTGATGACTGCAACTTATCATTCACATTCATATTTACATCCAACTTAGCAATCAAGTCTTTCGGAGTAAGCCATTCGTTATAAGTGCGAGCCTGATTCAGCAACCATAACACCGCTTTTTTCTGTGTAGCCTTATCTATATAATTTTTTGCTGATGAATCCTCACCCTGACGAACTTCTTGGAAACGAATACCACCGACATAAGGCATTACATGACGCAAATGCCGTGTATATTGCCTTACAACTTCAATATACATATTTTCTACTTCATCATAGCGTGCTCCCTTATCAAAAGTCCACGTCTCTAAATTCTTCATTATGACTTTCAAATTCCGAATAGCCAAATCCCCAGCTTTCAAATGATCATCTCCTAAATCCTCAGACTGGTCTGTCGGATCAACCGTACCAAAAACTTGTTGCGCCCCGAATTCATACATCGGATCAGATTTCTTTTTCTCAATCCAAGCATCAAGTACCGTTTTTTCTTTCTCGGGAGTATCCGCTCCTGGAATAAGGCGATATCCCCAATCAATAGCATATATATCGTATACACCTAAATTCGGCGGTGTTAATTTTACCCCTTTCTCCAAATCTCCCGGTTGAGCAATATAATTATTTCTTGCATAATCCATAATACTGGGAGTGGTTCCATACTTTTGTGTAAACTTCGGACTGCGTAAAGAATCTACCGGAAAAGAATAACTAGCTCCCATATTATGCATCAACCCTAATGTATGTCCTATTTCATGAGCCGCAGCATAACGAATAGCCTCTTGCATCACATCATCATCAAATACCGCTTTACGTACACGATCATCAACAGCAGCAGTTTGCACAAAACGCCAATTATGCAATAAAGAAATAACATTATGATACCATATTACGTCTGCAGTCAGAATCTCCCCTGTACGCGGATCAATATGACTCGGTCCCATTGCATTAGCAATAGAAGTAGCAGCATATTTCACACAACTATAACGCATGTCATCCGGATCAAAATCGGGATTATTACTCGGATAATCCAGTGCTTTCACTACATTTTTAAACCCAGCAGCTTCAAAAGCCATATTCCAGTCTTCAATTCCCTGTTTTACGACAGTACGCCATTTCTCTGGGAAAGCAGTATCTACATAAAATACAATCGGTTTCATCGGTTCCACCAGCTCCCCTTTAAAGTAGCGTTCTAAGTCTTGTTTCTTGGGCTCTATCCTCCAACGATGAATAAAAGTTTGAGGAATAATCTTATCTTTAGAGGATGTGTATAAACTTTTATCTGAACTAAAATATCCCACTCGATTATCCTGTAATCGCATAGCCATCAATGTATCAGGCAAAACGAACAACGAACGATGTACCGTAACTGAATAAGGCTGATTCAACGGAGTGGTAGTAAATGACAACAAACTTTTTATCTCTATGTTATTAGGAAATGTTTTCACACTCAGAATATTAGATGCATCTGCCGCAAAAGTTCCTTTTAATGAATTTCCTCCACCAAATAATTTAGCTAAAGGAGTCTCTTGCTTAATAGGGCTAATACATTTTTCATTTCCACCAAAAAAGGAAGTAACATCTATAACAATATTACCTTGATTACGAGCTACAATCTTAAAGCCTTTCAATACTGGATCTGCAAAATTCTTATTAAAAGCAGATGTGATAGGATCATTCTGGTCTACCATATTACTACTTTGCACCAAATGCATATATACTTTCTGCCCATCTTTGCTGAAACGAATCATCAATGGATTAGTTGCCATTTGCCCTGCCACATAATCATGTGTATTACTTGTTTCTGCAATACGGTTCGTCAATAGATAAGTATGCGAAAAAGCTGAATCTGGAATCTCAAAATACAAATTATTTTCTTTTTTACTCAAAAAAGTAGTAAAAAGCCCTTGCTTAATAACGGCATCTTTAGTGACTTTTTTATAGTCAGCATTCACCGAATCTTTTTTCACTTCAATAGGATTAGTCACCTTTTTTTTATTCTTTTTTCCGGTTGCCGCATAGATACCCTCGCTAACAAA
>UMIE01002837.1_pt1 | contig 16557 bp, 8 predicted proteins | sample 1965711 | NCBI WGS metagenome assembly UMIE01 (sample SAMEA4836116, study PRJEB28245) | human gut metagenome | biome: gut microbiome; material: fecal sample | place: Denmark | collected 2008 | reverse complement strand
GCAATGCTACTTTGCAAGTTTCTTATATTGGTTATAATACTCAGGATGTTTCGGTCGGAAATAAATCTTTCCTTAATATTACTCTGAAAGAAGATACGGAAACACTGGATGAAGTGGTGGTTGTAGGTTATGGCTCGCAGAAGAAAGTCAATGTGATTGGCTCTATTGCATCAGTGGACAGTAAAGCATTGGAATCTCGTGCAGTGCCTGACGTTTCTAATATGTTGACCGGTCAGATGTCGGGTGTTACCATTACACAGGAAAGCGGTAATCCGGGACAGGATGCCGGTACTATTCGTATCCGTGGTGTCGGTTCGTTTGGAGCAACTCCTAGTCCTTTGGTTCTAGTAGATGGACTTCCCGGTTCTTTGAGTGATTTGACTCCGGCCGATATTGATAATATTTCAGTTCTGAAGGATGCCTCTTCAGCAGCTATTTATGGTTCTCGTGCTGCCAATGGTGTTATTTTGGTAACAACCAAGAAAGGAAAGGAAGGTAAAGCCCGCATTATTTATAATGGTTCCGTGGGTATGAGTCAGGCTACAGAATTGCCGGAATTGGCTCATTCTTATGAATATGCAGAATTTTATAATAAGGCGATTGGAGCAGAAACCTATACGCCTGAGATGATTCAGAAGTATCGTGATGGTTCTGACCCTGACAACTATGCTGACGAAATGTATCTTGATGATCTTTTGGGCGGTCATGCACTGCAAACCAAGCATGAGTTGAGTGTAAGCGGTGGTACGGAAAAGGTACAATATATGGTATCATTGGGATATTTGCGTCAAAATGGTTTGTTGGACAATAACTATTATAACCGTTACAATGCTCGTGTAAACCTTGGTGCGGAATTGGCTAAGAACTTGAAATTACAAGTGCGTCTGAGCGGTATGACTTCCGATCGTCACGAACCTTCTACTCCGGGTTCTTTGGATATTGGCGGATTTAAAGGGATTATTTCTAATGCCGTTCGTTTTCCCGGTTTAACTCCGACTTACTTGCAGAATGGTGAGGTCGGTTTAGGACCTAAATTGCAAGGTACACCGGTGGCATGGGTAGACTGTGCGTCTTCATATCGTGAAGACTATGACAAATTTAAAAATAATATTGAATTGTCATATCAGCCGATAGATGGATTGACTTTGAAAATTTTAGGCGGTTATAATTATACATTAAGTCACGTTCGCCATTATCGTTGTGATATGATTCTTACGGGTGACAAGAGTACCGGTCCTTCTACATTGAGCGATGAAATGAAGCGAACTGTTTATAAGACCTTCCAAGCTGTAGCTGATTATAATAAGTCTTTTGGTAAACATAATCTTGCTGCATTGGTAGGATATACTTGGGAAGACGAAGGTCAGCGTACTTTATCGGGTAGTCGTAATAACTTTCCGTCTGATGACGTACCTTTCTTAGGGGCCGGAGGGGCAGACGGTCAGACAAATGGAGGCGGAGGATATGATTGGGCTATACAGTCTGTCTTCGGTCGTTTGACATATAACTATGATCAGCGCTATTTATTTGAAACAACAATGCGTTATGACGGCTCTTCTCGTTTTCCGACAGATAGCAAATATGGTTTCTTCCCTTCTTTGGCTGCAGGTTGGCGTATCTCTGAAGAACAGTTTTGGAAGGAAAATGAAAATTTGTCTTTCATTAATAATTTAAAACTGAAAGCTTCTTACGGTATATTGGGTAATAATAATATCGGTAACTATCCTTATCAGTCGGTATACTCTTTAGGGCAAGCACAGAACTATGTATTTGGCGGAGTGTACACACAAGGAGCAGCTGTTACTACTTATGTGGATCCGGGTTTGAAGTGGGAGCGTACTCGTACTACCGATGTTGGTATTGAGACTGCATTCTTTAATAATAAGTTGACATTTAATGCTTCTTATTTCTATCGTAAGACTACAGATGTATTGTATAAGCCGGCTGCAAGTTATTCTTCGATTTTCGGATTAAGTGTATCGCAAGTAAATACCGGTGAGTTGGAAAATAAAGGTTGGGAGTTTGAAATAGGTCATCAAAATACAATTGGTAAGTTCCATTATCATATTAATGGTAATTTCTCTATTATTGATAATAAGGTATTGACATTGGGTATGGGAAATGTGACCCAGAACAATGGTATGGTAGGTAATGGTAGCGATTTGTTTATCGGTTATCCGATGCAGATGTTTTATGGGTATAAGACGGACGGAGTATTTCTGACCGATGATGAAGTAGGTGACTGGTATGATCAGACTGCGATAGCCAAAGGTTCTAAAGCCGGAGATATTCGTTATGTTGATATTACAGGTGATGGCAAAGTAACACCGGATGACAAAACGTTCTTAGGCTCTCGTATACCTAAATATACTTTTGGATTGAATTTCGGTGGAGAATATAAAGGATTTGATTTCAGTGTATTGCTTCAGGGAGTTGCTAAGGTGAAAGGTATGTTGTCTGTTTATGCAGGTCATGCATTCTATCAGGAGGGTAATATTCAGAAATGGCAAATGGAGAATTGCTGGAATGTGCAGCAGGATAACCGTTATCCTGAATATCCTCGCTTGGAGATTATGTCAAATGCAGGTAGCAATAATACACTGACTTCTGATTTCTGGGTATTGGATGCTTCTTTTCTGAAAGTACGTAATGTTCAGTTAGGTTATACATTACCCGAACATATAGTTAAAAAGTTTGGTTCCACCGGTATGCGTTTCTATGTTTCTTTAGACAATCCTTTAACCTTCAAGGGGTATCGTAAAGGCTGGGATCCTGAAAACACAAGTAATAACGGTCAATATTATCCAACTATGTCAACTTATACTTTGGGCTTAACTTTAAAATTCTAATGACTTATGAAAAGATTAAAATATATAGCTTTTACTGTTTTATTAGCTTCATTTTCATTGCAATCATGTGATTTGGAGCGTTATCCATTGACAGATTTGTCGGAAGATAATTTTTGGACTGATGATAAGAATGCCGAATTGGCTTTAACTTCTTTATATAGAGGTAGTATTACAAATGGTTTGGAATATAGTGTTTCGGACTTTTGGTCTTATCATGGTATGTTGTTTATGGAACATCTGACAGACAATGCTTATGACCGTCGTGGAGAAAATAATCCATTCTTTAATATTTCTAGTGGTAAACTGTTGAATAATAACTCTTTTATTAAAAACTATTGGTCATCGGCTTATAAGCGTATCGGTTTGTGTAACCGTTTCTTGGAGGGTATTGCCAATGCTCCCGAATCAGAACAGAAAACCAGAATGGTTGCCGAAGCCCGCTTTTTGCGTGCCACTCAGTATCACTATCTGGCCAGTTATTTTAAGGATGTACCTTTAGTGACCAAAACTCTGACAGGTGAAGAGGCCAATACAGTTGAAAAGGAAACTCAGGCTAATATTTTGTCATGGTGTGTGACAGAGTTTAAAGAGTCGGCAGCTGATCTGCCCCGTTTTAAAGATATTCCGAATAGTGAGACAGGACGCGCTTGCAAACAGGCTGCTTTAGCATTTTTGGGCAGAACTTGTATGCTGATGCAGGATTGGGCAGGTGGAGCAGCCGCTTATAAGGAAATCATCGATTATGGTGATAACTCAATTCATCCTGTGTATCGAGAACTGTTCCATCCTTCAACCGGTGTAGGCAACAAGGAGAATATTTATTATATATCCTATCTTGAAAACTATTTTGGTTGCGGTCTTCCACAGCATATTTTGTCTGCAAAAGACGGTGGATGGAGTCTGTCCAATCCTTCGGCCGGATTATTTGAATCTTATGAGTTTAAAGACGGAACTCCGTTCAGCTATGACGATTCACGTTACAACCCGGATAATTTAGGTGAGAACCGTGATCCGCGTCTTGATTATACCATCTATTATAATGGAGCGACTTTTATGGGTACTGAATATCGCATGAGTCCGGATTATGAAGCATCAAAGAAAGAACGTTTGGATTATTCTTCAGAAGTATCTAAGACTGGTTTTATGTGGCGGAAATATTTTGATGAGAATCCGATCAATGATTTGAATAGCTATAGTGCTGTGACTCCGGTAATCAGATATGCAGAAGTTTTATTGAGCTATTTGGAATGTTTGATTGAAAGCGGGCAGGCCATTGATCAAACAGTATTGAATTTGACCATTAATCAGGTGCGTGGACGTGCTGATGTTAAGATGCCACCTGTTACAGAAACTAATTCAGACAAATTGCGCGAATTACTCCGTAATGAGCGTCGTGTTGAATTGGCTTTTGAAGGTATCAGATATTGGGACTTGTTGCGCTGGAAACTTGCTGAGACAGTGCTTGTTGGTGAGGTATGGGGTGCTCCTTATCCTAAATCTATCACTTATGCCGGTTCTACCAAGTTTGTAGATCCGACAGGACATTGCCGCTGGTATGTAGGAAGACGAGATTTTCGTAATCCTCAGGATTATAAATGGCCGATTCCTTTGTCAGAACAAAATATTAATCCTAACTTGCGTGAGTAATTCTAACAATAGGAAAAAGTGTGTCAAAAATGCTACATTAGGTTTTTGACACACCTTATCTGACTAAAATATTAAAATATCATGAAAAAACAGTATTTGGCTTTATCTCTCTTGACACCGGTGTTGTGTCCTGCTCTGACTGCGGAAGCCAGGACTCCCAAAGAGAATAAAGTGACCAATCGTGAGCAGCCCAATGTGATTGTTATTTTGGCTGATGACTTGGGTTATGGTGATTTGGAATGTTATGGTGCAAAGAATGTGCAGACTCCCAATGTCAATCGTTTGGCGGGTGAAGGTATTCGCTTTACCAATGCTCACACCGTAGCTGCTACCAGTACCCCTTCCCGTTACTCTTTGTTGACCGGTGAATATGCATGGCGTCGTCCTGATACCGATGTGGCAGCAGGAAATGCCGGTATGATTATCCGCCCGGAACAATATACTATGGCAGATATGTTTAAAAATGCGGGATATACTACTTGTGCAATCGGTAAATGGCATTTGGGGCTGGGAGATAAAACGGGACAACAAGACTGGAATGCTCCGCTTCCTGCTGCTTTAGGGGATTTAGGGTTTGATTATCATTATATCATGGCAGCAACAGCCGACCGTGTTCCGTGTGTATTCATAGAAAACGGTAAAGTGGCAAATTATGATCCTTCTGCTCCTATAGAGGTTAGTTATAAACAAAATTTTCCGGGTGAGCCTACCGGTGCTGATCATCCCGAGTTGCTCTATAATCAGAAACCGAGTCACGGACACGATATGTCTATTGTGAATGGTATCAGTCGTATCGGTTTCATGAAAGGCGGTGGTAAAGCTCTTTGGAAAGATGAAAATATTGCCGATTCTATTACTACGCATGCCATTGACTTCATCAAACAGCATAAAGATGAGCCTTTCTTTATGTATTTTGCAACCAATGACGTTCATGTTCCTCGTTTCCCGCACGACCGCTTCCGTGGAAAGAATCCGATGGGTGTACGCGGAGATGCTATTGTACAGTTTGATTGGTCGGTAGGCCAGATTATGGAAACGCTCGACAAACTGGGGCTGGCGGAAAATACATTGATTATCCTGTCTAGTGACAATGGTCCTGTGGTAGATGATGGTTATGATGATAAAGCAGAAGAATTGTTGAACGGGCATAGTCCTGCCGGTCCGTGGAGAGGGAATAAATACAGTGCATTCGAAGGAGGTACCGCCGTTCCTGCTATCGTGCGTTGGCCCAAGAAGATTAAGGAAAATCGTGAGTCGGATGTCTTGATGTCACAAATTGACTGGATGGCGTCTTTGGGGGCATTGGTCAATGCCAGACTTCCAAAAGGTAGTGCTCCTGATAGTTACAATCGCATCGGTAATTTGCTGGGAACAGATGATGAAGACCGTCCTTGGGTAATTGAGCTTGCTTCTAATCACGTGTTGTCTGTTCGTACCAAAGACTGGAAATATATTGAGCCGAATGATGGTCCTGCAATGATACAGTGGGGACCTAAAATTGAAACCGGTAATTTAAGCACTCCCCAGCTTTATGATATGAGGAAAGACATAAATGAACGCGCTAATGTGGCATCACAGCATCCTGAAGTAGTATATGATATGCAGAATATACTTCGCAGAGTACGTAATAAAACCATAAAGATGGAATAATAAAAAAAGAGAGGCGGTTCAACAGTAAGCCGCCTCTCTTTGATATATAGCAATTTCCTTTTATCCTCTATTTGCTCTTTTACGTTCCAGTTCATCCAAAATTACTTTACGCATACGCATACTTTTTGGAGTTACTTCTACATATTCGTCTTCTTTGATATATTCCAGTGCTTCTTCCAATGAGAAGATTACGGGTGGAATGATACGAGCCTTATCGTCCGAACCTGATGCACGCATATTGGTCAGTTTCTTTGATTTGGTCACATTGATGACCAGGTCATTTTCATGAACATGTTCGCCCACTACCTGACCTGCATATACTTCATCCTGCGGATAGATAAAGAACTTACCGCGGTCTTGCAACTTGTCGATAGCGTAAGCAAAAGCCGTACCGCTTTCCATTGCAATCATAGAACCGTTGCTACGGCGTTCGATATCACCTTTGTAGGGTTGATATTCTTTAAAACGGTGTGCCATGATCGCTTCTCCCTGAGAAGCTGTCAATACATTGGTGCGCAAGCCGATAATACCACGTGAAGGCATATCAAATTCAATATTGACACGATCTCCCTGAGATTCCATGGAGGTCATTTCACCTTTACGGCGAGTTACCATATCAATCATTTTGCTGGCAAACTCTTCGGGAACACTGATCGTGAGTTCTTCTATCGGCTCACATTTCACTCCGTCTATTTCTTTGAAAATAACCTGCGGCTGTCCTACCTGAAGCTCGTAACCCTCACGACGCATTGTCTCAATCAAGACAGAGAGGTGTAATACACCACGTCCCGACACTATCCATTTACCGTCTTCCAATTCGCTTTTGCGAACGCGCAATGCCAAGTTTTTATCCAGTTCCTTCATCAAACGGTCGTGGATGTGGCGCGAGGTCACAAATTTACCTTCTTTACCGAAGAAAGGAGAGTCATTGATAGTGAATAACATACTCATGGTAGGTTCGTCGATGGCAATGGGTGGCAAGGGTTCCGGTTTTTCGTAATCGCAGATTGTATCTCCGATTTCAAAACCGTCCACACCGATAATGGCGCAGATATCGCCCGATGATACAGCATCGGTTTTTTTACGTCCCAATCCTTCGAATGTATGTACTTCTTTAATTTTAGACTTCACCATCGAACCATCACGTTTTGCCAAAGTGATGTTCATACCTTCTTTCAATGTTCCGCGATGAACGCGGCCCACAGCGATACGCCCGGTATATGATGAATAGTCCAAAGAGGTAATCAACATTTGTGGAGTACCTTCCAGTTGTTTTGGAGCAGGAATATGTTCGATGATAGCATCCAGCAATGCTGTCAGGTTATCGGTCGGAGTTTTCCAGTCGGTGCCCATCCAGTTATTTTTGGCAGAACCGTAGATAACCGGGAAGTCCAGCTGCTCTTCTGTGGCGTTGAGGCTGAACATCAAGTCAAACACCATTTCATATACTTCTTCCGGGCGGCAATTGGGTTTATCGACCTTGTTGACTACCACTAGCGGTTTCAAGCCGAGTTGTAAAGCCTTTTGGAGCACAAAGCGAGTTTGAGGCATCGGGCCTTCAAACGCATCTACCAACAGGATACATCCATCGGCCATATTGAGTACACGTTCCACTTCACCACCGAAGTCGGCGTGTCCCGGAGTATCAATAATATTGATTTTTGTTCCATTGTAGTTAATTGAAACGTTTTTCGAAAGGATGGTTATACCTCTCTCACGTTCCAAGTCATTGTTATCCAATACCAGTTCCCCATTGGTCTGGTCATTGCGGAACAAATGTCCCGCCAACATCATCTTGTCCACGAGTGTTGTTTTTCCGTGGTCTACGTGGGCGATGATGGCAATGTTTCTAATGTCTTGCATACTATACCTAATATTTGACTGCAAAGGTACGATTTTTAGTTGAAAAAATATTTGGCTGTTAACGTTTATTTTTTATCTTCGGTCTCTTCTTTGCTGTTAAATGTAGATGGAGTCGTTCCATAGAAATCGACAAAGTGCTTTCTGAAAGTTGGAATGTCGTTATAGCCTACCATTTCGGCTACCTCCTGCACACTATATTTTTTAGTTCGTAGCAGCTCTGCCGAGCGTTTCAGGCGCACGCCTCTTACCAGCTCTATAATGGTAAAGTTGGTGAGCTGCTTCACTCTCCGATAGAGGGTAGGCTGACTCATATTTAGCATTTCGGCGAGTTTCTTCACATTGAACTCCTGGTTTTGCAGGTTGTCATTTATAATTTTCAGGATTTGTGTGACGAATGGGTCTTCAATTTTTATGGCTATGTCGTTTTCTTCTTGAATATCTCCGATAGCGTTGATAGACGGCATCAGCAGTTTGGTATAGATTTGTTTCAACTCCACTCTGCTCTTGATGAGCCGTTTTACTTTTGTGCGCAGAATCTCCGGATTGAACGGTTTCAAGATATAATCATCGGCGCCCAGTTCGATACCTTTCACCACGTCTTCGTCACCTACCAATGCTGTCAGCAGGATGATAGGGATATGGCAGGTTTTCAAATCTTCTTTTAAGATGCGGCAACATTCAAATCCGTCCATAACAGGCATCATGACATCGGTAATAATCAGGTCGGGTATCTCTTTGCGAGCAATTTTTACTCCTTCTTCACCGTTTTCTGCCATGATAATGTTATAGGTCCCACCGAATAACACTTTCAGATAAAGCCGGATATCCGCATGGTCCTCGATAACGAGTATTTTATATTTTGTTTCAGGGCTTTCAATCGGTCGGGGGATGATACTGTCTTGCAACTCTTGTTTCTTTTTATCCTCCACAGTGATAATCTTTGCCCGGCTGTCATCTATCTGTATATGTTCCGGTTTGACAAATACGACATATTCTTCTCCTTTAAAATGCTCTTTGCCTAGCGGAATATATAAGGTGACGGAAGTACCTATTTCTTTGTCTTGTTTGATTTGAATATCTCCATGGTGATCGAGTGCCGTTCTTCTCATAATTTCAATACCCAGTTCAGGATGCAGATAGTTACTCGGCAAGATATACCTGTCTTCTCCCAGATAGGTGACAGATGATTCTTCTATCACTTCTTTTCCATCGTCTTCTATGGTGAAAAGGCAGTACTCTTTTCCTTTCAGACTTGTGATGCTGACGACAAAGCGGATGGCACCGGCATAAGAAATATGGCGGTATGCATTCGACATTATATTCCTGAGGACAAACATAATTTTTTGCCGGTCAATCCATATTTCCGTATTTATCTTGTTGTCCTTGTCGTAATATAGATTGATGGGGCTGACATTCAGCAATTCATACGAAGCCCGCACCACTTCATCGGCTATTCTGCTCGCCGTATATGGAGCTACATTCAGGGTAGGACCGTAGTTTTCTTCCTGATGAATATTGAGCAATTGGTTACAGATATCCTGCATACAGATTGAGTTACGATAGGCCACTTTTACTTTCTGCAGGAACGATTCCGGTAAAGCCGAGTTGCTTATCATTTCTTTCAGCGGTGCAGTGACCAGTGACAGAGGGGTTCTCAATTCGCGTGCCAGCATATAGCTGATTTGGTCACGCATTTGCCGGTTCTTTTTCTCTTCTGCTCTTATTTCCGTAGCTTTTTCCAGACGTTCTTTCATTCGCACTTCTTTTTCTTTATACATCTGTCGTTTCAGTGCTTTGCTGTTAAAGTAGAGCCAAGTCAGGAATATGCTTCCCATAATGATAAGTATGTAGCCGGTAATTGCCCATCCGGTGGTGGCCCAATACTTACCTACAGTGATGGCAATATGGGTGATTTGTTCATTTCCTTCCATCGGATAGGAAGGCTTTATTTCGAGTACGTAGTCTCCCGGCTCAATGTTACTCAATCTCACTTGGTCATAATCACCGAAATGCCATTTTCTATCATTGGGCAGCAGGCGATATTCCACTTTATTGGGGGAAGTGCTGTAACGCAAGTCGCTCAAATAAAACACGAGATTGTTATTGTTGTAGTTCAAGGTCAGTCGGTCTATTAAATGTGCCGGTTTGTCCAAAATAACTTGTCCGTTTATTTTTTCGCCTATTTCCACCTTATTATAATTTACATTGATGTCAGCGATATAATATTTATGCTTGCTGGAAGTTTCTTTCAGCATCCGGGGATCAAAGTAAAGCAGCCCCGTAGAGTTTACCCACAATAATTTTCCGTTGTTCATCCGGCAAACCTGATAGTAGTTTTCCGGAAAAGCATATAAGTAGAAAGAGTTATTTTTATTGTTGATTGTTATAATGCCCGAGTTGGTGCCCAGCCATGTATTGCCGTTTCTGTCGTCTATCATGCAATCGATGTGTCCGTTGGGTAGGTCTTGGTTAAGAAGCATGGTAGACACAACGTTTTTTTCTTTTCCGTCTATTTGTATAATCTTGTTGGCGTATGATACGAATAGTTGGTTGTAGTTATTCATATAGATAGTCATAACTTTACCCGGAGTCAGACTGCTCTTTTGTTCGTATCCTCCGTTCAGTGTCACTTTTTTGCCTTCTCGGGTTGCCTGAAACAGTCCTTTTTCTGTTCCCAGCCACATGGTGCCGTCTCCATCCTCACAAATGGCGGTTATTTTCTCAATTTCTTTTGTATAAGGCATATATGCCAAACAGCTTTTGCCCTGATAGTCGTACACTATCAATGCATTTTCCGTTGCAATCCATAAGTCGTTGCGCGAGTTGAGGAAAAGTATTTTAATGGCAGAAACTTGGTTTTCTGTTGCTTCCGGTTGGGGATGAAAGGAGACTGTTTCATTGGTAGTGGGATTCATCAGGAGAATATTTCCTTTTTCATCTCCAAACCACAGGTGTCCGTTTTTGTCTTTGAACAAGCAGTAATTGCCGTTCTTTTCCGCTTTTGCCCATGGTACGAACTGTATATTTGGCGAGAGGTTTTTTGTCTGACTTTTATATATCCCCTTGTTGTCGGTGGCCAGCCATATAAATCCGTTGCTGTCTTCTGCTATTCCATTGAGAGATCTTATGTCGTTATCCAGTTGGATGCGGTTTACATTATCTCCCAGCAGATTTAATTTCAGCAGTCCTCTTCCGAAGGTGCCGACCCATAACACTTGGTTCTGTTTATCGAGATAAATGCGGGTAATTCTGTTTTTGATGATAGGTTCGTAATAACTGTCATTTTCAATCAGGTCGATGGTTTTAAAGGGAGCTTTCAGATAATCTTTATTTTCAAATTTTATCAAAGCCAACGAGGTGCCTGATGCCATTACAAACGTTGTGTCATCTGCTTGTATAATATCGCGGATACATGCATCCTGCACTATGGGGGTGCTTTTGTTCAGTTTGCGTGTAGCTTTTGTGGTTGTATCATAGCAGGTTACTCCGTTGTTGTGGCTGCAAATCCATAAGTAGTTATTATATATATGTATATTGCAAATATCTTCTGCATTAGTAATTCCTAGTTCGGCGCAGTCCAAAGATTCACTTTTCTTTTCTGTCAGATTATAGAGTATAAGTTTGTTTTCGCGGGTAAGTATATAGAGGTTATTGTCGCAACCATAGAATTTGAATGGAATCCCCTTTATATTCGGCAGTAGATTAGGTGTAATGCTTACTTCGTCTGTCTCATATTTGGTTTTCAATTCTGCCACTCCTTGTGAGGTGATGGCATATATTTTGTCTTTTGTCACACATAAGTCCAAAATGTCTGTCAGCACTTCCGGGGTGGACGATAAAAGTGACATGTAGCATCCTTTCATTTTGTTGAAACACGATAACCTGTTCATGTTCGCTATCCGTGACCAAAGCATTTTGTCGGAAGTCTCATAAATGCCGGTAATGGAATATGGCTCTTTGTCTGCCGAATTGTAGTTGTGGAAGTGTATTCCATCGTATCGGCTCAGGCCGACATCTGTTCCCAACCATAAAAATCCGTCTTTGTCCTGATGGATTTCGGTCAAGGTATTATTGCTTAATCCCTCTTGTTTAGTCAATAACTGGATTCCTGTCTGTCGGAAAAAACTTTGTGCCTTGGTTATTTCCATACCCATCAGCAGGACAATTATAAGTAGTCCCGTAACCGGTGTTGTTAATGTTCCGCTTCTTTTCATATTCCCCTTCATTCATTTAAATATAGTGCACTTAACAATGCTATGTATTCATATCATGTTTCTTAGACTATTTTAAGGATAACTGCAAAAATAGGCTTTTATTATGTTATAATCAACGTTTTAGGTTAGAAACTTTTTAAAAAGTCGGATAAGTCAGAGGGTATACATCTGTCTTGATAGGGGGTATATCATTCATTGTTTTATCTATTTGCTGTTAATCAATATATTATGATTGAATGAAATACCATTGAAGTGCCATACGTTAAATAATAATTCAAAAGAAAGGAAGTGAAGAACCCATGTACACCTATTACATACACAGCTTCTTCCTTCCCTTCATAAAGCTTAATATCACCTCACAATCTTTTCAGCCCTGATTGATTTATAGAATCTGATACCTATAGTTTATAAGTGAATGAAGCGTCATGGCTTTTCGGGTTATAAGTGCCCCAGATGCTGACAGGAATCTGCATATATTTGATTCCGTTGTCTGCCACCTTCATATAAATATAGCTTTCCGATTGGAATATGAAGTTGCCTTCACTGTTGTCGCTGGCCAAACTGAATCCTTTCACATACCATTTCATGAGTGAAGAACTGCATTCAGCATTATATCCGTTGTAATATAAGTCACCGTCGGCATAGCCGGTAAGGTTGAGCTGAATTGTAAAGGTGTACTTACCATTGATTGTCTGGCTGGTAATCACTTTCAGTAAAGTCTGATTGCCTTTATCGGCAGCCAATATATTATGTTCTTCTTTCGCATTGGTATGTTTGCGAAGGTTCGATAAGATTTCATCTGCCTCCTTTAAACTGATAGCAGGTAAATCGTTTAGATTTAAATTGTCAGAATTGTTTTCCTCGTATGTAACACTTCTGGCGCCATACGTTCTTTCCAAAAAATACGTTGAACTTGAGTTGTCAACGGGGTCACTACTTTCTGCTGTGCAGGATGCCAAACTCATCATGATGAGTGTAGCAATCAATAAATGAATTGCCTTCATAGAACTATTTTTTATTATTTTTTTATACGTTTGAATGATTGACCCATTATCATTCGCCTCAAAAGTAGGTATTATTTTCAAATAAACAAATTATTTCAAAGATTTTTTGAAGAAAATACCCTCTTCCTGTGAATAAAATGCCTCTGATTGAATGGAACGGGGGTGTTTTGAGTGTGAAACGGTGGGTTATTCATAATGAATGAAACACAGGTGTGTGATGAAGAAAATACCATCGGTGTTTCTTTCGTCCCAATAAATAATTCTTCGTGAACAATTCCCCGATACTTTATTCCGATGAGGGGTAAATTGATTTTCGGACTACCTTGCATTTTGCTGAAACTACCTCTTAATAAAGACTGATTCGCCAACTTCCTGTTAAAAAAATAGAGTTTATCTTTGCAACAGTAGAAAACAACTTTAGGTGAAATGAATATGGTAATAAGAAGAACTTTATTTGTATTGATGTGTCTGTTGGCTTCTTCCTTATATATGTATGGACAGATAGCCGTTAAGACCAATGTGGCGATGGATGCAGTTGCTATACCGAATTTGGGGGTAGAAGTAGGTTTGAGCAAGAAGCTGACTCTGGATGTGCCCATGTACTACAATCCATGGAAATATAGTGATAGCAAAATGCTGAAACTGGCAATGCTTCAACCCGAACTCCGCTATTGGCTTTGTGATAAATTCAACGGTCACTTCTTTGGCGCTCATTTGATGGGAGGTGCTTATCATACCACCGGCATCGATTTGCCTTTTTCACCTTTTGATGATTTAAAAGACTTTCGCTATAAGGGTCAGTTCTATGGCGGCGGTATCAGTTACGGTTACCAGTTTGTGTTGGGACGTCATTGGAACCTGGGAGCAACCATCGGCATCGGTTATGCCTATGTGCGCTATAAGAAATATGAGTGTGAAGAATGCGGTGACATGGTAGAGAAATCCCATAAGAATTATTTCGGCCCTACCAAGGCTGCCCTCAACCTTATTTATATATTCTAAAAACAAACGGATTATGAAACTGATACGCTATATCCTTTTAACATTGTTGCTGCCGGTATTTCCGGCAGGTGCGCAGAATCTGTGCGGCAGCCGGGTTCAGGTTGCGAATCCTTCTATCCTGATAGGTGACAACGGCCGGGTGATGATAGGAATGGATGTTTACCTTTCCGGCCGATATGCAACTCTCTTCCAACCGTGTGGCTACACTTACTCCGGTGTTGAAGACTCGGGACAACAGTTATAACAAGGTGCTGCCTGCCATCCGGGTATATGGTCGCACGCGTAGTATTGTGCAGCAGCGTGAGCATAAAACTCCTGTGGATGCCTTCTCGGTGTTGCGCCGCAAGAACGGAACATCACAGACGGTGAATTACTCGGTGCGTATTCCTTACGAAAAATGGATGAACGGTGCAGAGCTTGAACTGCTTGCCGATGTGCGTGGTTGTGCCGACTGCCAAAAAGAAGAAAGCAATGCTTTCATTATCCGTGCCGATTTGGAACGTTACATCATGCAGCCGACTGTTGCTTTTGTTTCTCCGGCTGTCGAAGCTGTCAAGAACCGTGCCGAAGAAGGTCGTGCCTATCTTGACTTCCCGGTGAACCAGACAAAGATTTATCCCGAATACCGCCGCAATCCTTCCGAACTCGAAAAGATTAAGGCAACGGTAGATGTGGTGAAGAACGATGCCAATACGCAGATTACCGAGATAGACATCACCGGCTATGCATCTCCCGAAGGTCGTTACGCCTCCAACGCTCGTTTGGCTCAAGGCCGTGCTGAAGCATTGAAAAAATATGTGATGGACTCTTACGGTTTCAAGTCAGACCTGTTCCGGGTGAATTCTGTAGCCGAAGACTGGGACGGCCTGCGTGACTATGTGGCAAAGAGCAATTTGCCGCGCAAAGACGAAATACTGTTCATAATAGATAAGGATGAAAATGATTTGGATCTCAAGGAAGGACGCATCAAGGCGCTGGATGGTGGCAAGATTTATGCTTCACTGTTGCAGGACTGCTATCCGGGCTTGCGTCATTCGGACTACACGGTGCGCTATGTGGTGCGCGGATTCAATGTAGAAGAAGCGAAACAAATCATAAAGACACGTCCTCAGCAGTTGAGCTTGCAGGAAATGTATCTGGTGGCTCAGACTTATGCCAAAGGCAGTAAGGAATTCAACGAAGTGTTCGATGTGGCAGTGCGCATGTTCCCTGATGACCCAACAGCGAATATAAACGCTGCCGCCATCGAACTCCAACGAGGTGACTTGCAACAGGCAGCCCGTTATCTGGATAAGGCTGATGCACAAGCGAGTGCAACGCTGAACAACAGAGGCGTGCTGAATCTGTTGCAGGGAGACCTCGACCAAGCTGAGATTAATTTCAAGAAGGCACAGAGCCTGGGTTCTGCCGAAGCCGGTGCCAACCTGAAAGAAGTCTCTAAAAAAAGAAAAGATAATGCTATATTTGGAAACAGATGAACAACAAGTGAACAAACAGTACAATAAAAGATGTTAGAAGAAACTTGCTCTTTGTGAAAAGCGTAAGGTAAAATCCGGGACAGCAGAGGTTGTACCGGATTTTGAATTTTATAAGAAACAGAAGCAGCCCTGCTTATTCTGATATTGAGACAAAACTTGCAGACTCATCCCCGTGTCAGAGCCCTCTTTTTACACGTACGTCTGCATGAGGATATACATACGTAAGCGTGAGGCTATGCGGACGTACGTACAGACCTACGCATACGTACGTACAGGCTTACGCGTACTAACGTGAAATGATGCACTTCCCAAAAGACAAGGACGTTTTTTTAAAAGACCAAGAGCTTTTTAAAAAAGATAACGAGCTTTTTAAAAAAGACCTTAGTCTTTTTTACCTCTGCCCGGACTTTGTGCACCGTTACATTCCATGAAGGTACACATGTACACTTTTTGAGGAAAAACGCTTAAAACGTCCTATTTTACATCACCCCGGGAAACTCATAAAATGAAAGGAATGTAGTTGACAATTAGTATATTATACGGAGGCGTATTTCAAAATGTGGTGAGAGTATGAGAGCATAGGTGAGAGCAAATGTTTTTACTATCACCATATAACACATTTATAATTAACTTGTTACGCGTAAGGTGAGAGTATGAGAGATAAATGGCTCAAACTTTCCGGAGAGAAAGGCTGATGCGTACAGCTTAGCTTTTCGCTTAATATGTATTTATTCTTAAAAAAAACAAGGCTTTTCAGGGTTTCTTTTCTATATAAATTGCTATCTTTGTATGTTGTAGAAACACATTAAAACATAATGGGAAAGTTTATCAATCCGTTCACCGATTACGG
>UMIE01034539.1_pt1 | contig 16796 bp, 18 predicted proteins | sample 1965711 | NCBI WGS metagenome assembly UMIE01 (sample SAMEA4836116, study PRJEB28245) | human gut metagenome | biome: gut microbiome; material: fecal sample | place: Denmark | collected 2008 | reverse complement strand
AACTTAGCTCCCTCTCCTACGGAGAGGGTTGGGGAGAGGCTTCGTTCCTATTGAATAATTATTAATCATGAATCGTTATTTATCTTTCTTTTTATTAAGTTGTTTCGGTTTGTCGGCCGGATGCGTGTGTGCGCAGAAGCCGGTAAAGCGAATCGGAGATTTTATAGAATCCACTTCTTATAATGATCATAAACGGGGAGCATCCCGCAGTTTGCAATATTATCCGGAGGGGGATGATTTTGTTTGTGTCAATGGTAAGAATCGTTATACACGTGCTTTATATGGCAGTTGGTCTCCTTTCCGGTTGGAAACGAGTGACCGGCCTGTATTTGCCACTTATGATAAACGGAACAGTAAGAATATCCGTTTCAGGATTTCCATGCCCGGTGGTTACTCGGCCATGCTCGATTCTGTAGGTTATTGTGAAGCCCGCTATACGCCCGGGCGCCGGAGTTATCATCTCACTGACCCGGCTTGGGGAAAAGGAGAACTTCGTATCTCTGCTTTGGCATTGCCGGATGTTGATGGGGCTATCTGGAAGCTGGAACCGGTCGGTTTCTCTTCTCAGTCGGTGCTTACGGCCGTTATGTCGGAGATCAAGGCACACCGTCTGAATCGTAATGGCGATATGGGTGCCGATCCGGCCGATAGCTTCGAAGCACCGGAGAATCCGCAGCAAGTGGAGACTTGTGATATACGCCTGAAAAATGGGGTTGCTTATCTGGTGTTCCGGGATTTCTCTATTAAAATGCTTGGCAAGAAAGAGGGAAGCCGCTTGTATGAAAAGGCGGAAAAGGCCCGTGCGGAATTGGCTTCCCGTATCCGGATAGAAACGCCGGATGCTTATTTGAATACGCTGGGAGGGGCTCTTGCCCTTGCTGCCGATGGAATTTGGGATGGACAAGTCTGGTTGCACGGTGCGGTAGGTTGGCGTATGCCGCTAAGTGGCTGGCGCGCTGCTTATACAGGGGATGCTTTAGGCTGGCACGATCGGGCCCGTACGCATTTTGATGCCTATGCGGCCAGCCAAGTCACAGAGGTTCCCAACACGATACCTCATCCGGCACAGGATTCCGTCCTTAATCTGGCCCGTTCGGAAAAGCGGTGGGGAACTCCCCAATACAGTAATGGGTATATTTGCCGTAATCCCCGCAACAATACCCAGATGCATCATTACGACATGAATCTTTGCTATATAGACGAACTGCTTTGGCATTTCAACTGGACGGGAGATTTGGAGTATGCCCGCCAGATGTGGCCGGTGCTCGTCCGCCATCTGGCATGGGAGAAGTTGAATTACGATCCCGATAATGACGGGCTTTATGATGCTTATGCATGTATCTGGGCCAGTGATGCCCTTTATTACAACAGTGGTGCCGTCACTCATTCTTCTGCCTATAATTACCGTGCCAATAAGATGGCGGCTGTTATTGCCGAAAAAATAGGTGAAGACCCTACGCCTTACCGGGAGGAAGCCGGGAAGATATTACGGGCCCTTAATGCACGTTTATGGTTGTCTGATAGAGGACATTGGGCCGAATATCAGGATTATATGGGGCATCGCCGTTTGCATGAGTCTGCCGGAGTGTGGACCATCTATCATGCCCTCGATAGTGAAGTGGCCGACCCTTTTCAAGCTTATCAGGCTACCCGTTATGTCGATACGGAAATTCCTCATATCCCTGTTCGTGCCAACGGCTTGGAAGAAAAAGGGTATGCCACCATTGCTACGACCAACTGGTTGCCTTACTCATGGAGCGTCAATAACGTAGCTTTTGCAGAGGTGATGCATACGGCACTGGCCTATTTCCAGGCAGGGCGTCCGGAAGCCGGATATAAGCTGATGAAGAGCTCTGTCCTCGACGGCATGTACATCGGTGATAGTCCGGGCAATTTCGGGCAGATTAGTTTTTATGATGCCGCCCGTGGGGAGTGTTATCGTGATTTCGGTGATCCGGTAGGGGTTGCTTCCCGGCTTCTGATTCAGGGATTATTCGGGATTCTGCCCGATGCTCTGAATGACAAGTTGGTGATTCGTCCCGGGTTTCCGGCAGAATGGGATAAAGCGTCTCTTGCCACTCCCGATTTATCTTACCGTTTCCGTCGTGAGGGAATGCGGGATATTTATACGGTCAAACAGCATTTTGCCAATCCGATGGAGCTGAGTTTACAGATAAATGCTTTTAAAGAGAGAATCGAGTCGGTGAAGGTAAACGGCGTTTCTGCCAAATGGGCATTTGTAGAATCCGCTTCGGGCTGTCCGGTGATGGCTGTCACGGCACCTGCTGCCGGGGAGACGGTTGTTGAAATTATTTGGAGCGGTGCTTCCCTTCGGAGGCTTTCTCAGGAGCCGTTGGAAGTACATCCCGGACAAGACTTTTCCTTGACGGCTTTGGAAGGCACTGTTTATGATAAATTTTATGATCCTCAAGGGATACTTGTTGATCCTACTGTAGATAAAAAACGGTTAGCGGCTCGGATTTCCGGTCAAACGGGGCATCATACTTTTTTTGTATTGGTAGAACAAGAGGAAATGAAATGGTGGCAACCGGTGAATGTAAATATAAAGCAGGAGATGATGCCGGCCGTTCTCCCATTCACCCATGTAAAGGCGGATTCGTGCGAACCAATCGATATCACTTCGGCATTCAATGCTTCGGTTACCGATATCTATCGTAATGAGTATCTTTCTCCCCGTTCGCCTTACACTACTTTGCAACTTCCGAAACAGGGAATTGGAGAATGGTGTCATCCCACGTTGACGGCGGATATCGATGATTCCGGCATGAGAGCATTGGTACGTGACGGGCTGCTGTCTACTAATTTAGGAGTATCGTTCCGTACGCCGGAAAAAGGAAATAACATCGCTTTCACCTCCTTGTGGGATAATTATCCGGATAGTCTGTCGATACCTCTTACGGGCAGAGCCTCCCGTGCCTATCTGTTGATGGCCGGTAGTACGAACCATATGCAATGTCATATTGTCAATGGGGTCGTTCGTGTGCATTATGCAGATGGAACCGCAGAGACTTTAGAACTTGTCAATCCGGAAAACTGGTGTCCGATCGAACAGGACTTTTATGTCGATGGTATGGCTTTCCGGCTCCAATCTCCTCGTCCGTATCGTCTACATCTTAAATCAGGATTGGTCAGTAATAATCTTGAAAAAGATTTGAATATAACTGGAGTATACGGACGCCCGATCGATGGGGGTGCGGGTATACTGCTCGATATGCCATTGAATCCGGATAAGGATTTGAAGCGTATAACCTTGGAGACCGTATCCAATGATGTCGTTATCGGCTTAATGGGAATTACCTTACAAAAATAAAAGAATGAATGAACCGCATTGTATTAAACGAAACATCCTATTTCGGTGCTGGCTGCCGTAGCGTGATCGCTGTGGAAGCCGCCCGTTGTGGATTCAAGAAAGCTTTCTTTGTGACCGACAAAGATCTGATCAGGTTTGGCGTAGCTGCCGAAGTAATGAAAGTATTTGAAGCTAATAATATCCCCTATGAGCTTTACAGTGATGTGAAAGCCAATCCGACCATTGCCAATGTGCAGAACGGAGTAGCTGCCTACAAGGCGTCGGGTGCCGATTTTATTGTAGCGTTAGGTGGAGGCTCTTCCATCCAATGCTTTGCTGTTACCGTATGTCATGGAGTATAACGCGGAATCTCCGGCTGCTTCGAAATACATCCGGATTGCCGGGGCGATGGGAGTAAATACGGATGGCATGACGGAGGCAGAAGGGGTGCAGGCAGCTATCGATGCAGTGAGAACCCTTTCGGTAAGCATCGATATTCCTCAGAAACTGCATGAAATCAATGTCAAAGAAGAAGATATTCCGGCATTGGCCGTAGCTGCTTTTGATGATGTGTGTACCGGAGGTAATCCGCGTTCCACCTCTATAGAAGATATTGAAGCTATTTATCGGAAGGCTTTTTAAAGTTCCGGGTACCGGTATTCCGCTTAAAAAGAGTGTAACCAACATCTCTATAAACTTAAAATCACCCATACCACAGTTTTAACTGCGCTGTAAAAGTTGGATATAAAACTTTAGGAGTGCAGTTCTATTTGACTGTGGCATGGGTGATTCTATTGAAAAGGGCATTTTCTTGGTTCCTGTTTTTGTGAAGTTTCACGGTTTTAGTTGCCGTCCGGTTTTTCTATTTCTGTAAACGGACTGTCATTCCAATGAAAGTTTTCCACAGCGTCCGGATGTGCCGGATCGTAAGGCTGGTAATCTTCTCTCAGGTATTGAATAAGGTCAATTTCTGCTTTCTTCATCCCTTCGATCACACATTTGGCAATCTGATATGCACCATAGGGGTTGAAATGGGTATTGTCTTCCAAAGCTTTATCTTGTCCCGGATAAGTACCTGCCGGATAGTGTACGAAAGCTTTCTTTGAGGCTTCTACTCCCATGGCTTCGTATAGGGTGCGGGTCATTTCGTTCAAGTCTATTAAAGGAACGTTCTCTTTGGCGGCCAGCCAACGCATGGCATCCGGATAATCCTCGTGTGTGTCTTGTATTTTACCGTCTGCTCCGAAACTGCGACGTTGGGTCGGGGTGACCAATACGGGATGTGCCCCGTGTGCACGGGTTTCGTCTATAAAGGTTTTCAGGCTGGTCATATAAGAGTAGAATGCTCCTTTCCCGGGTCCTTTCTGCTTTTGGTCATTATGGCCGAACTCCATGAACACATAGTCTCCGGGCTTCATTTGGGTTAGTGCCTTTTTCAAGCGTTTGGCTGCAATGAATGTATTGGCGCTTTCTCCGGATTCGGCATAATTGGCAAAGCAGATATTTTCATTGAAAAAACGTGGAATCATTTGTCCCCAACTTCCCCAAGGCTCATTATCCTGGTCTACTACTGTAGAATTTCCGCATAAAAAGACAGTGGGGACATTGTCCGTTCTCTCTATCGTTAATTCCGATACGCAAGGTGATTTTCCATTAAATTCTAATGTCAGCTTATCGTCCCAGTTCAGTTTGCGTTTTTCACGAGGTTTGATGCGTACTTGCTCGGTGTCCGAAATACGGGTGTTTCGCTTATTGATGGTAAATATGCAAGGTATCATTTCTCCTTTCTCGCTTTTAATGTTCTCAAAGAACAAACGACGCGATTCGCCTCTTATGGTAGTTTCTCCTCTCTTCTTACCGGATCCTAACAGTACTGTTATTCTATAATTTCCATCGGGAATTTGTACGGAAAAGAAAAAAGGAGCTGTATCTGAGGAGGTCGATACTGGCTGCAAGTCATATCCGTATCCTTTACTTTCCGAAAAGAGATCGGTAGGGGTAACTTTAATGTAACCTTCTTTTGTGCTTTTTTCTTGCCTGAAATCGAATTTATAGTTTTGTGCCGTACTTGTTAAGACAGTGAATAATCCAACTGTCAAAATAGAAATGTTTTTATGTATTCTCATGATAATATAATATTGAAAAAGACTTTCTGTAATGAAAGTGCTAATTTACAATATTTTATTGTTAAAAGGAATACTGAATTGCTGTGAAAAATAAGTTTCGAATATTGTACTATTCTATATGATGGAAAAAGTATTTAATGTGCTTTTTCAATGCAGGGATTTTCAAACTGAGCTGATGTTTTTTTACGTTGACCCCTGATGTTGCGTTGATCCGGAATCAACGCACTCAGAACACAGTAAAAAAAGAAAAACGACAAACGATTTTGCTCGTTTGTCGTTTTCTGTCGGAATGAGGCGACTTGCAACCTGTTTTTCTGCACTTTTTCTTATTTTGCTAAAATAGATATATATTCTTTGTAAATCAGTAGTTTATAAATAACTTCTCAATAAAGAATGATAAAGATAAAATAAGAAAAACAAAGATTTTACCGAACAAAAACCGAACAAAGATTGCTTTTGTTCGGTTCGTTCATTATCTTTGCTAATGGATTTAAAAGCATAGTATAATGAAGAACATTAAGTTTATGATTAGGAATATGGAGGCAGAAACGGAACAGACTATATGTGTTGTTTCGTATTTTGGCAAATCTACTATGATGTATGCTACACCTCTAAGGGTTGAACCTTTGTTTTGGGATGAAAAGAAAGAGTGTGTTAAAAACTCAAAGTATTGTGCCAATAAGGACGAAATAAACGGTGCACTTAAAAGTATAGAAGCTAAAATCAATTCTTTCATTGCTGAATCTACTACAAAAGGGGAATTGATAACGAAAGATACTCTTAGAAATTTTCTTGATACTTATTTTGGTAAAAAGTTAGCGGCTGCATACGATTTTCATTCCTTTTTTGAGGAGTTTATCCGGTTATGTGATACAAGGGTAAGCCCACGAAGAGGTGGTCAAACCATTGACTATAAAACGAAACGTGAATATGCTCGTACTTACTACTATATCCAAGAATATGAGAAAAAGAGAAAGGTACGATTAGAGTTCAGAAATATAAATCAGCCTTTCTTTAATGACTTTGTTGCTTTTCTGCAAGAGCTTGGTTTGAGTACTAATACTATCTGGCACAAGACGGTAAGTCTTAAAGCCGTGATGAAAGCTGCTAACGAACAAGAACTAACCGATAACACTAAATACCAGCTATTCAAAAATGTGTCAGAGGAAAGTCAAGCTATTGCTCTAAGTGAGGATGAACTTGATATGCTTGCACGTTTTGACTTTTCACATTCTGCCAGATTGGAACGGACACGGGATTTATTTCTTGTTGGTTGCTGGACTGGATTACGGTTCTCTGACTTTACTCGTATTGGAGAAGAAAATATAAAAGACGGGATGATAACCATTCAACAACAGAAAACTAATGAGTTTGTTACTATCCCTTTGCATCCGGTATTCCTTCGCATTTGGGAAAAGTATAATGGTAATCTCCCTGCTAATATCAGCAATCAGAAGTTTAATGATAACTTGAAAGATGTGTGCCGGGAGGCTGGATTAACGGAGCATGTTTTGAAATCAATAACTAAAGGAGGGAAGAAGCAAACGACTGTTTATGAGAAGTGGCAACTTGTCTCATCTCATACGGCCAGAAGAAGTTTTGCGACTAATCTCTATAAGTCCGGTTTTCCAAGTATTAGTATTATGCAAATTACCGGTCACAAGACTGAAAGCAGCTTTTTGAAGTATATCAAAGTGACTAAAGAAGAGCATGCCAAAATGTTGATGGCGCATTGGCAGAAGAATGGTAATTTATTAAAAGTGATGTGATTATGAAATTATGTATATTTAAAGAGTATATTAAGGGAATTAGAAATTCAATGTCTTACTTATTGGATACTCCTTCTACTTCGTTAAGTTTTTTAGGGAAAGATTGGTTTTCTGATACTAAGGGTAATTTTGAAAAGGAGTTATTTGATAACATTGAAAATGCTAAAGATTTGGATATTCTTTATGATTTTTATATGAAAATCATGGAAGAATCTGGCATTCTGAGTATTAAATTGAATTATCACACGAAACTTTTTGAAAAATGTGTAGAGAACGATTTGTTTGATGAATATGAACTAACAAAAACAGCATATGATTATATACATTTAGTATTTAAATGCGGTGATAATGGGCATTGGGCAATAAATGATTTCATCGAAAAACATAAAAAGGAATTAAAGGGGAACATAAAAATTATAGATGAGAATAATGATTTATCAAGTAATATGACTATTCTTGAAATTGAGTATGATAGAATACTTAATGAAAAGTCTAATCTTGAGTTGGAAGTGAAAAAATTAAGAAGTGAAATGTCAAATTTGAAAAATAAAATATCAAGTAGTAATGAATTTAAATTAATGATAGAAAATGAAGAATTGAAAAAAGAAATAGAAACATTGTCTGCAAATAAAATCGTTACTACGCATATACCTCAAGAAGAAAGCTACTTGAAAATGAAATGGAATCCCAATAAACCTAAAAAAGTTCTTCCGTGTTTATTACGAGAATTGAGGAATAGGGGATATATTGAAAATACTAATGAAGAACTGTCTAAATTTCTGATATCATACACTGATATATTTGCTAATGTAAAAGAATCCAGCATAATAAGCAACTATCTTAGGGGTAATTCGAATGATTCAAATAGAAATACAGATGAAATTGATTCCATAATTGGCTCAACTTTAGTTAATGATTGATTTCGCATATATATGCGGTGTGTTTATGCATATATGCGCATAGATAAATACTAACAAAAACAGGCGAATTTTGCTCCATAATCAAAAAAACAAAAGATTATGGAGCAATTTATTTCTACCCCTAATGTAATGCTTGTTCAAGGTGTGACAATGAGTGACCTTGAAAGCATGATGAGCCGTTTACTTGACAAGAAACTGGCTGACATAATGGAATCTACTCCCAAAGTAGAAGAAAGTCCCAAAGACGGACTTAATAAACGTAAAGATGCAGCTAAGAGGCTGCAAGTTTCACTCCCTACCTTAGACGCATGGACGAAAGCGGGTATCATAAATGCCCGAAGAATTGGTACACGTGTTTATTACACCGATAAGGATATTAACGATGCTTTGAAAAAGGTATCTAAATAATGGGAGGGCTTAGCATGAACAAAAAGAAAAAGGCAGCCTCATCGACCGCCAATCTCCCAAATGACTACGACAAAAGTAGTAATTCTTCACGAGTTATTCAACAAGTGAGATCCATTTTCTTATCCGGACGTAAAGTTACGGCCAAAGAGATTAATTCGGAAACAAATTCAAATGATGCCCGTAGGGTTATTTCCACTTTGCGCAATGTTGAAGGCTGGAACATAGTAGATTGTCGTTTGCCGGACAATCGTAAACTTTACTGGTTAGCCAAATAATATTTTGTGTTATTATTCTCACTCTCCGGTTTTCCGGGAAAGAGTGTTTATAGACTAATTCATTAATCAAAAAAAACGTTATGAATCCACTATATATATTTTATTTAATTGACAGGGATGTTTTTGATCCGGAAATGGAAGGGACTCAATACGGATACAGGTTATTCGCAACCTCCGGTTTTGTTATTAGGGATGCAAAGTACAATACAAGTCCTCTTGTTTCCGTGTCAGAATACACAAAAGTTGCATTCAATGAGAAAGAGGTTACTGTCTGCTTTTTCGACTCAAATCACAAATATATATCCGGCTATTCCGGAAGTAACCTCAATCTGAATATACCAAATGGTGCGTCAACAATGGCATTCTGTTATACGGTAGATGACTGGAATAGTGGTGATGTGAGTATTGATTTGCTTCATAAAGCGAAACCGATCTATAAAGACAGTCTTTCAAAGACATATACAAAAGAGTCCGAGCAGGAGTTTTTCCGTGAAGGCTTGAATGGTGAAATTACATTCATGTGTCGGGATTATTATTTTATCCTTAACCGTCCCTTTGATACGATTTACTATTTAGACGTTTATTGGAGCCAAGACGGTGGACGTACTTTCAATCTGTACGTTAAGACCAAATTCTTACGCACTGACTGTACCATTAACGTGGCTGACCTTTCTGTTCGTGTCAAACCGGATAGTAATGACGCTTATACGAAGTTATTGGACGGATGGGAACGGGAGTATGATTTGGTAAGATTGAATCCTGAACTTGAAAAAATATCCCTGTATAGACGTGGAATCTTACAAATCTATACGGCAGGAGATGATAAGGTCTCATGCGCTCTTTCTGGTGTATTTTGGGAACAGGATGCAGATGTGGTTACAGATACAAACGAACTCAAAGAGAAGTATTTCTTTGGTGAATCAGGAACAATTATCGCAATAAACGTGCAAGGAGATGGTATTCCGTCTTATATGAAAGGATATTATATCGCTGATTTTTCACCAACTGCAACTTCGGATAAATACCTCACTGCTACATACAGGCTAAAGGATAATGCCGGATTTATCCAAGTACTTATTTCTGGTATTGGCATTTATGGAAGTTTTGCGCTGTACGATGGAAAAACTAATGAGCGAATAGGTAATACAAGAGGTGATTTGTATATAGATCCATCAAGAAATGGAACACTTGAGTTTTTTGCAACTTTTAATACGTCTGTAAAAATAGCCACAGGGGACACAAATAAAAAAGTATTTTACACGAGGTATGTTGTGGCCACAAATAAAGTATCTGTTACATGGCATAATAAACCATCGGATGATATGACATCAACTCCGGGATCATATCCCTATGTGATACCGTATGCTGTTCAAGAATTTAAATCATCCGCTATTGTGAAAACGGAACCTTCTGAATGGGGGCAGAATGGAAGAGGTGAATATTATTATCCTCCTACCGATATTTCACCTTACAAGGCTTATCCTGTCAATCGTGATATGTGGACTGATGATTATTCTTATTGGTTTATACATGACTTCTCAAAGGACGAAATAGAACCGAAATCAAGACTTGAATACACGATGTCTCATGCCATGCCTTTGCATTCTGTCTTATCCGTGCTTCTTGACAAGGTTACACCGGGTATTACTTTTGGGAATACAACAGAATACAGTCAATTCTTTTATGCATCATCCCGTCCTATCGGAGGAGGTCAACGAAAGGTGTACATGACTCCGAAAACCAATATCTTGATAAGTAACTATACCCAACCTGCACAAAAGGCTACTATCACTTTGAAAAGCGTATTAGACATGCTGAAATACGTGTATCAATGCTATTGGTATATTGAGGATAACAAGTTGAAGATTGAGCATATACAGTACTTCCGTAATGGTCGTTCATACACCAACCAGCCGGGAGTTGCTATGGATTTGACAAAGTGGATATGTCCGAGCAATGGAAAATCATGGGAGACTGGCCGTAAAGAGTATAAATACGAAAAGTTGGATATGCCGGAACGCTATCAATTCTCATGGATGGATGAAGTCACAGAACCGTTTACCGGTTATCCGATCATCATGAGAAGCAACTATGTCAAGCAGGACAAGATTGAGGAGATATCGGTTAGTAATTTCTCTACTGATATCGACTATATGATATTGCGTTCTGATGAATTTTCCAAAGACGGGTTTGCATTGATGGAAACGATTACGCAGGAAGGGCGGGATATTGTACCAATCTTAGAACAAACGATAGACGGTGATATTTATCAGAATCAGAACGGGTATCTGTCCTATTTCTTTCTGCATCCTGTTTATTGGGGTTATAACCTCCCATCTAAAAAAGTGAATATCAATAATTCCGATATCACATTGAAATACATTTCCCGGTTAAAGAGCAGCGAAGCAAAATTCCCTTACGATCGTGAAATATCCCCTTTGAAATTGATACATACCTCCATCGGGGACGGTAAGATAGAGAGTATTTCAGTGAATTTGAGTAGTAGAATGCATTCAATAGATTTACGCTATGATACTGTAGACATCAAGGAAGAAGGACGTACCAGAAAGAAATACAGTTGGAAGTTAGTTGAAAATCCAAATGACATAAAATCCGAACTACAAGAGATGGGAAGTAAAGAAAATTCATTGGAAAACAAGTCAACAGAAGCTAATAGAGAAGGAGGTGAAACAAATGAATAATTACAATTCTTATTTTCCACATGACAGTAATGCTAAAGATGATCCTAAATGCGTTCTGCTAATCGAACAGTTAGGGATGGAAGGATACGGCATCTATTGGATGCTTGTAGAAACTTTGAGAGATCAACCTAATTATCGTTATCCCATAATTTTAATTCCTGCATTAGCAAGAAAATACAACACGACAGCCGAGAAAGTTAAGGCTGTTGTATGTAATTATGGTTTGTTTTTTATTGAAAATGAAGAGTTCTTTTTTTCAACTTCTCTTATCGAACGAATGAAGCCTTTAGAAGCGAAAAGAATGCTTGCCAGTAAAGCAGGAAAGGCTTCTGCTCTTAAACGAAAAAACAACGGGTGTTCAACGGGTGCTCAACGGATGTTCAACGGGTGTTCAACCAGTAAAGTAAAGGAAAGTAAAGTAAAAGAGAATCTCTCTCTTAAAGGAGAGAGTGTGAGAGAGGAAACAAATAAAGTATTTGCCCCTCAATCTATCAAAGAGCAACTCCTGTCTGACGAAACATGGAAAGAGTCTGCCTGTATGCAATCGACATTTGGAATATCGTTCATGTCTATGCTTCCCGATCAGATAGATAAATTCATTGCCTATATCGTTTCAATCGGAGAAGAACAGACAATATCCAGTTTGTCGGATGCAAAGAGAAGGTTTACTTATTGGTGGCAAAATTATGGCAGGAAGGAGGTAAAAAATGAAAAGCCAGAAGAATATCTCATACCAAGTAAATGAAATGCCGTGTGTTATTGATGCAGAGCAGGCTGTTATTGGCTCATTACTGAGTTATGGAGGTGATAAGGTGTATGATGCAATATCATCTGATCTTAGCAAAGACATGTTCTATGATAGCCGATATGCAGTGTTGTACGAGGTGATACAATCTCTGATGGATAATAACGAACCATGCGATATTGTAGCAGTATCAAATAAAATTCGTACTATCGGAAAAAAGGATGAAATTCCACCGTATTTCGTTACTGAAACGTCCAATCATGGTTTCGATCCGTGGCATGTTGTTGAACATGCATTATTGGTTAAACAGAAGTACCTACAAAGAAAAGCCATAGAGTTATCTCATATTTTGCAGCAACAGGCTTATTCCGATGTTGATGATATCGGTGATGTTCTTTTCAATACTGGAAAGAAAATAGACCGGATGATGCAGGATCTGATAGGAAAAGACAATACCCAATCATTCAAGGACATTGCAACATTGACTCTAAAAAATATTGAGAAGAAAATGGTTCTTTTTGCGTCCGGGAAACAAACAGGGATAACAACCGGGTTGCAGGATCTCGATAATATGACCGCCGGATGGCATGGAGGTGAGCTTGTTATATTGGCCGCCCGGCCATCATGTGGTAAAACAGCGATGGCATTACACTTTTCCAAGCACGCAGCCATGCAGAATATTCCTGTGGTCATCTTCTCTCTGGAAATGGATTCAATAAGTTTGTTTGAAAGACTTATAGCTTCTGACTGTAATGTACATCCCAGCAAAATAAAATCAGGTAATATAACATTGGACGAACTAAAAGAGATCGATTATACAGCCGGAAACAAACTGTATAATCTACCGATAGAGATAGACAGTAATTCTTCCGTAGGGATGGGATACATACATACCAAAAGCCGAATGTTGCATAGACAGGGGAAATGCGGAATGATAGTAATAGACTATTTGCAATTGATATCCGAAAGTACGAACGGATCAAGAAACCGTGAACAGGAAATATCCCGTATGTCCCGTGAAGCGAAAATCATAGCAAAAGAACTGAATGTTCCTGTTATCCTTTTGTCACAACTCAACCGGGATGTAGATAAAAGGCAGGATAAAACGCCTATTCTTGCTGATCTTCGGGAATCTGGTGCAATAGAGCAGGACGCTGATATGGTTATTTTCGTACACCGTCCAGAGTATTACAAGATCATTCCGAAAGATTCTTCCGGCCGTGAGGTACGTAATTATGGCGAACTGCATATTGCCAAACATAGAAATGGTTCAGTTGGATTAGTACAATTCAGACATAACGGATCACTAACAAGAATTACCGGATATAACGAGACTGAAAATCCATTTTAATGTTTGACTATGATAACAGAAACCATCTACGGCCAGATAATAGCCAAAGCCAATCACTATATGAGCGTCCCGGGCAAAGGTGGTGCAAAGCGGATTATCAAAGACGAAAAGATACGGGAATATGAACGTTCTTTTATTGCCCAATGCCGGATATACCGGAACAGACGAATTTCAAGCCGTTTCCGGCTGTTCGTAAAGGTATGGCACAGTTCTACCCGCTTCGATCTTGACAACAGCCTGAAAACACTGTTGGACTGTTTGCAGTCGGTTAATGCAATTACTGATGACAACCTTTGCTTTCAGATCGAAGCTGAAAAGCATATAGACAGATATCATCCCCGGATCGAATTTGCAATACTGGAGGTGAACGAGCAGAAAAACATGTTTAACGAATAAATGAGATTTCAGCCACTTTTTTGTGCGAGATGATAAATTGTTCGTCTGAGCAAAGAAAATGGCTAATTTTTAAAACGTGATAAGAATATGGACAGATTACGAGCTATTAAGTGTTCCCCATTGAGGGATAAATTTAAAAAGTACGGTGATATCTTTGAAATGGTATCCAAAAACGAAAGCAACCGGATGTACTGTTACAAGAGAACCACACCGGAAGGAATTGTGTATTTTGAAGTGTTCCGGTCAAATCTTGCTAAAGATGAAAACGGGAAAGTTTATGAGTATTATCCACGAGATTCACAATTCGGTAAAACTGCATGGTGTATCAGAGACGGAAAAACTGCACAGGAGAAAATTCAAAAGTACATGCAAAGAAGTATCAAGTAAATAAATTATTAACAATCAAAATTTTAAATTTATGAAACAGCAAGAATTTTTCGGAGTTAAAAAGAACAGTGATAAACACCTCTATGTGAGAAGAGGAGATAACAACGAGGTTCTCATTACCAGAACGCAAAACGAGCAAGTTGTAGAGGAAACAGAAACTATACATCTCGATTATGATGAGGCAAAAAAGTTAGGTATTCAACTACTCAAATTAGCAAATGACACACTTCCTGAATCGGGAATTGAACTTAAAGCAAGCCACTTGGTAGACAGCATTACGATATGTCAAGGAGTTAATCCAGATGAAACCTTATCCAATACTGCTTATATTGCTATTGACGAAAGCGATGAAACTAAACAATTACGTGAGAATAACGGATTGGAGCCCGGATTTTCCATTGAGGGAGAACCATTGGAGAAACTAATCTCCGCATTGGCAAAAATTGTATAACCCAATACCGGGTAGGTCTGCCTAATGGATGGCCTACCCGTTTGTTTTTGATGCCAGATATTGAATTTTTGATTAATGTATTTTAAATGAATCTATTACCAAAGTGTTAATAACTTAACATGTTGTTTCTGGATAAGGTGAACTGGTTTATTGTAAGGTACTATTACTTCGTATTCTGGATCTGACGTAAGACCTATTACAGCATTTCCATCATGTATACCAATATGTGTATCAATAAAACTCACATTATTTGAATAAATTTTGTTGCCCGAATCATATTTGAAGAAACACAATATGTCTTTTAGTAAAGCTGGTTTAAGTTCATTTATTTCAACTGCTCTTTGATTGATATTTATGTAAGGAGGCGAGGGATGGTTTGTACAGATATCTATTATTACTACAGGTTGGCCTTGATACATTACAATACTCCCTTTCTGTAAATCGTTTATTGCTATCATAATCATCCTATTTTTATATTTATGTCTTTTCTGCAGTGGGGGCATTTGACAGAATGGGTGTTTGATGGAAATTGTACTTCTTCCGGTGATGCAAAGAGTTGCCACATAGGCACATTCAAGGCAAAGACAATCTTTTCATAAGATATAAATATGAGTGACCTTGTGTAATCATTAGCCACAATCCTATTTCTTAATTCTTCCAAATATTCAGCTACTTTTGCGTCTGAAAAAACTTTGACGGAGTATTTGAGATTGAAATTTCTATTCATCTTTTATCTAAAATAAGAGTAAGGTGATAAATATATTATTCCGGTTCATAACCTTCATAATAGTAAGATTGTGTAATACCCTTGAATATTACTTCCCGGTCATTTATTTGGTCGGTAAGTGCCTGATTCAACAAAGTACGTAATTCTAAATCATTGATAGGGCTTCGCTCCATAGCCTGTAAGTATAGGTATTTATCCACATTGCGCCAATCAATAACTTTTGATAGGTTCTTCTTTAACATCATATCCAGCCAAATACGCATCGTTCTACCGTTACCTTCCATAAAAGGATGAGCTATATTTGCCTCAACATACTTCGCTACTATTTCATCGAATGTGGTTTCGGGCATCTTTTCTATTACTGGAAGTATTACGTCAAGATACATACTATTAGCGAATCGGAAGTTTCCCTTTGCTATATTCAATGTGCGTACCTTTCCAGCAAAGTTATACAATCCGTTAAACAGATAACGGTGTATATCACATAAACCCTTTACAGTTCCTACCTCGATCTTATTGATATCGCCCGTTTCAAACAAGGCGTGGGCTTTCACAAGGCTTAATTTGTCTATTTCATTGGTATTCATACTTAATATTCTTTGATGTTACAAAACGATCTCACCACTTTCTATTCTATCCAGTAGCCGGGATAAGTCCGATACGCTATTGATATTGTAATTGGTATCTTTTATACGGATCACTCCGATAATGCTACCAGAAGACGAGGTAAACAACTCTGTTATATCAACTTCTAAAGCAGATGCGATACGCTCTAAAGTATCAACTGTGGGGTTTCCATTAATTGCCTTTGATAGTCCTACCCGTGATAATCCTATTTTATCAGCTAATTCTGTTTGATTGATTCCCGCTTCTTTGCAAAGTTCTAAAATTCTAAATCTCATAACATGTATATCTTTAGTTTATATGATTATTTATTGCAAAAGTATACAAAGTTTTCATATTACAACAAAAAGACAACTAAAACTATTCATTTTATTATTTATTAACTGTGTTTTTTTTCTTTATAGAATACTTATAGTTTACTTTGTAATATCAAAATGATAACTAAAAGTATTCAATCAATATGAAACGCTACAATTTATCTCAAATAATGAAATCAGCTTGGAGAAAGTTCAAAAAGTCCAACGGTGAAAAGACATTTTCCGAATGTTTAAAATCGGCATGGAAGTTTGCTAAAATGCAGGATTCTTTTTCGGATGATAACGTAT
>UMIE01032159.1_pt1 | contig 16956 bp, 15 predicted proteins | sample 1965711 | NCBI WGS metagenome assembly UMIE01 (sample SAMEA4836116, study PRJEB28245) | human gut metagenome | biome: gut microbiome; material: fecal sample | place: Denmark | collected 2008 | reverse complement strand
AGTTTACTGTATCAATTATAAATTCCATTTTCTTTTCTCCTATTCTTTTATTAAGTTTTTTATTCCTGCTTGTAAAGCAACATCATAAAAATGTTGCATTTGTTGCTTGGTAAACATTTGATATGATTCTAATCCGTATTTTAAATTCACAAGTTCATATTTAGCCGAAGCTAAAGGATTATAATTCAGCATCTCATATTTTACTTCTGGATTTATTTGAATTAAAAATTTTACGATTTGATGAATATTTTCATCCGTTGCACTCATTGTTGGAATCAGTGGTGTTCTAATGATCACTTTATCTTTATATTCACTTTGTAAAACATAACGAATATTTTCTTTAATAAGTTGTGATGATACATTTGTACAGGCCTGATGTTTTTGCTCATCAAATATTTTTAAATCTATATAAACTAAATCTAAATAAGGCAATGCCTTTTTTATAAGTTCTAATGATGTATAAAATGATGTTTCAATAGCTGTATGAATCTTTTCTTTCTGACATCTTTTTAAAATTTTAATAAGAAATTCACCTTGCATAAAGGGTTCTCCACCGGAAAATGTAACACCTCCTCCATGTTGAAAGAAAACTTCATCCTCTTTAATTTTATTCATTAATTTATCTAAAGTATACTCTTGACTATCATATTGAATAGCACCACTAGGACATGTTTTAATAACTTGATCAAAGTCTTGATGATTTTGAAAATATGGGCGATCGTTTTGATAATTAATTTGTTCTTTGAATTGTTGACAACATCTACAATGAATACATTTATTTTTAAAATAGATGACTTGTCTTTGAGTGTTTAATCCTTCTGGATTTTGACACCATAGACAACGAAGTGGACACCCCTTAAAAAAAACTGTTGTTCTTAAACCACTCCCATCATGTATTGCAAATCTTTTAATATCAAAAACCAATGCTTTAGATATTTTCATAAGTTGTTCTTTCAATAATTTCATCTTGTAGCTTGCCAGCAAGTTCAACAAAGTATGCTGTATAACCAGCAACACGAATTGTCAATGATTGATGATTTTCAGGATGAACTTTAGCATCAAGCAAATCTTCTTTTCTAACAACATTAAATTGTATATGAGGTACTTTTAAATCCACAAAAGCACGTAAGAAATTTTCAAATTTCAAACAGCCTGTTTCTGTTTTAAAAAATTCTGGTAAGAATTTCATATTTAAAAGACCACCATTCGTCGTACATGAATTATTAAGTTTTGAAACAGATTTTAAAACAGCTGTTGGGCCTTGTAGATCTCTACCATAGACAGGTGACATACCTCCATCAGCAAGTGGTTTTAAAGCATTTCTGCCATCTGGTGATGCTCCTACATTTTCACCCATTGGAACATGTGCAGAAACAGTATACATTCCTGTATGATAAGGACCTCCTCGATAATTTGTATAACGTTTCATCTTTTCTCTAAAGTAACATGCCCATTGATTTCCAAGCTCATCGACCCACTTTACGTCGTTTCCATATTTAGGCACTTTATTTAAAAGCATTGTTTGCATGATTTCATAGCCTTTAAAATCTTCTTGTAAAGCATTTAATAAATCATGTTGACTTATCATTTTATCATCATAAACAAGTTGTTTAATAGCTGCTAGAGAATCTACAAGATTGGCTACTTGAATCATTTGAATACCTGATAGATTATATTTAGCTCCACCTTTAGTAACATCTAATCCTTTTTCTAAACAATCATCAATAACAGTAGATAGAAAAGCTGTTGGTAAATAATCTTGATGTGCTTTTTCTACAATCTTTTCTGCAGCCATCATTTTATCAATAAAATAATCAATTTGTTTTTGAAAAGCATTTTCTAAATCTTGATAAGTTTGATATGTTTCTAAACTTCCTAAATCTAATCCTATTTGTTGCTTTGTTAGTAAACATTTTCCATGATTCAAAGTAAGTTCTAATGCTTTATTTAAATTAAACATGGCTGCATCAGACCATCCTAAATTGTTGCCATGTGTTGTCAGTTCAACACATCCAACAATAGCATAATTACGTGCATCTTTTTCTTCAATTCCTAAATCTTCAATCATTGGTTGAATAATAGCTTCATCATTGAAAAATTGTGGCATACCACTTCCAAGTGAAACAACTTTAATAGCAGCTTGCATTAATTCATGGCTAGAATTTTTATTAAGTCTTACAGATAAATTAGGTTGTGGTAATCCTAAATGTTCTTGAGCTTTTAAACAAAGTAAAGAAAGCTCATTATATGTATCATTTCCCTTTTCATCTACACCTCCAATAGCAATGTTAAAACCAATTGGAAATCCAGCAAAATATTTAGCACTATTTTGATTTCTTAAGTAAAGAACTTGATTAAATTTCAACCACAAACATTCTAATATTTCTAAAGCTTCTTGTTTAGTAAGATTACCTTTTTCTATATCTCTTTGATAATAAGGATAAAGATATTGATCCATTCTCCCTGGTGAAAAAGAAGAAGCATTGGATTCCATATGTAATATCACAAATAAAAACCACAAAGATTGCACCGCTTCATGAAAAGTTTCTGGAGGTCTTTTAGAAAGCTTCATACAAATCTTTCCCACTTCTTTTAAAGATTCGATTTTTTCACTTTCAATCAAATCATGATATCTTTGCATAAAATGAACTGCCCCTTCTAATACAAGAATCGTACATTCATAAAATTCTTTTTGTTCATCTTTACAATTCTTTAATTTTTTTTTTGCTTTTTCCATTAAACCTTGAGGACCAAGTTTTAACCATAAAGCACTATCAGGACAAATATGACCTTGAGCATGATCTTTTTGATTAATTTTTACCACTTTACTTATTTCATTGATTTCTTTTCCATAAGTTCCTTTAATCGCATCTTCTAAAGATTTTCCTTTCCAATAAGGATAAATCTTTTCTCTAAATTCTTTAATATCTTCTTCTTTTACTAAAAACTGATCTTGTGGTCTTGTTGGTAATGTTTCAAATTCTTGATTGATCCACGAACAACCACTTTCAGGAAAAACAACACCATAACGTACACCCTTTGTACGATTTCCAACAATCAACTCTTCATCTTCAACAGAAATCTCTAATTCCTCTAATGCTGCTTTTAAAGAAAGAGCTCTTTTTTTAGGAAGAGATAATTTCTCATTTTCTTGGTAAACACGTGTAATGATTCGTGCCTGTTCAATAGAAGCATAACGTTTACTGCTCAACATCTTTTCTTTTAAATTAGAAATTCTTTTTGTTTGATATAAACAATTCATAACACGCCTCCTTTTATTGTTTTTTCTTATTACAAGGCTATTATAAATCAATAAAACAATAAATTTCAATAATTGTTTTATTGATTTTCATAAAAAAAGAAATCATTAAATGATTTCTAATCCATACTCCATTATTTTTTCCTTAAAAGGACTTCCTAACTCTTGTTCACCAATATATCCAGTAAATTCACTTAAATGCCCAAAAACATAATTCCCATCTAAATTGAGTTTTTCATTTTCGGCCACAAGATAACATTTTTTACTTGCATCCATGACTTCTTTTTTTGTAAGACCATCTTCGACATCATATGTGGTTACTTTTCCATCATGGATATTCATTCCTACTGTACCGATAAAAGAAAGATCAAAACGATAATTGTGAATTTGTTCAATTGCAAGAGTACCTATAAAACCATCTTTAGCGCGATTAAAATGTCCTCCAATGAAAATAAGATTTACTTTATGTTCCCCATGTCTAAATAATTGCATAATATCAATCATATTTGTAATAATTGTAAGTGATATATTTTTTTGATAAATACACTTGGCAAGTTCTAAATTCACTGTAGAGATTCCTAAAAAAATCACCGTATTTTCTTCAATCAATTCAACTGCTTTTTTCGCGATGATTTTCTTTTGTGATAAACGTACACTCATACGTTCATCTACATGGTAAGCATGGAGATTCTTTCTTACTTGCATAGCTCCTCCATGAATACGTTTTAAAAGTCCTTCTTTTTCTAGAGCCGTTAAATCTTTACGAATGCAATCTTCTGTGACTTCGAAATCATTTGCGAGTTCTTTAACTTTTACTTTTCCTTCTGTATTTAATCTTGCCAGTATTTGTTCATGTCTTTCTTGTTGAAGCATTTTTTCTACCTCTCTTTTATGACATTTTAACATATTCAAAATATCTTGAAAATGAGTAACAACACCCTTCAACTTGATAAAATATGTAAAATTACACATTTTATCAAGTTAGATACTTTTTCATAAAAAAAAGGACTACAACGAGTCCTTATTTATTGGCAAGACAATCTTAAAGGTTGTTCCTTTACTTAATTCACTTTCTAAATGAATTGTTCCTTTATAATATTGAACAATGTGTTTTACAATTGCAAGTCCAAGACCTGTACCACCTGTTTCCTTATCACGTCCTGCATCACATCTAAAGAAACGTTCAAAGACACGCCCTTGATCAATAAGTGAAATACCACGACCTGTATCACTTACTTCAATAATGTAGTCTTGATCAACAAGATAAGAATGAATATTTAAACTTCCTTTTTGTTTATTGTATTTTACTGCATTATTGATCAGGTTATTCATTAATTGTTGGACATGTTGATGATTTGCGAGATATGTTTGTGGTGTTAAATCACATGTAACTTTAATTTCTTTCTTTTCAATTTCAACTTTTAATGATTCTAAAATATCATCGACAATTGGTTGAAGATGAACAGGATGTTGTATAACTTCAATATCTTTATTTTCAAGTCTTGAAATCATTAAGATATCACTGATAAGGCTTGACATCTGATCAACTTCTTTTTGAATTTTATCCAATGCTTGTTTTCTTGCTTTTGGATCATCAATCATTCCCGTTTGAAGAAGTTCACTATAACCACGAATAGATGTCATTGGTGTTTTTAATTCATGAGAAACATTTGAAAAAAATTCTTGACGCATTTTTGTAGCATTAACAGATTCAGTAACATTTACAAAGAGTAAAGTCACTCCATATTCTACTTTAGCAAGATGGCAATCATAGACTTCTTCATCTTTTTTTAGAGTAACGATTTTAGGTTCTACACCGATATTTTCTAATTGATCTATAATTTGGTGATCGAAGATAAAATCTTGGATAGGTTGATTCACTTCCATTTTATCACTAAAAAGTCGTTTAGCTTTTTTATTGACCATAAGTATTTCATAATTTGTATCTAATAAAATGAACCCTTCATTCATTTTATCAAGAATACTATTTATTTTTAATCTTTCATTTTTCAAAGTTTTTAGTGTTTTTCTTATTGTATCTGCTTGTTCTTTAAGCTTTGTCGCAATAACATTAAATTCATCATATTGATAATGATCAAAACTTAAATAACGATTATCATTGATTTTAGAAACCTCTTCACTAATTTCCTCTAATGGTTTCGTAAGTGTTCTAGAAAAACGATAAGAAAGAGCTAAAGCAACACATAATGATAAAGCAGCACTAATAAATAATGGTTCTAAAAGTGGTCCTATATTATCAAAGATACCATTATAAGGAATCGCAATACGAACAACATAACCACGATGATAATAAGCCACATACATCATATTCTTTTTAACAGTTGAAGAATAACGTGTCGCATAACCAAACTGATTACTTAAAGCTTCTTTAAATTCACTACGTCCACTATGATTTTCTTGAATCCCCTCTTTATCACTATCCGCTAAAACATTTCCTTCTTTGTCAATAATTGTTAAACGTGTATCTTTTGTATAAGCTAAATCATTTAATTTATCTATTTGTTTTTCTAATGGTTTTTGGTAATCAATTTGATTTTCTACAAGCTTTACCGTATAGTACATATCTTTTCTTGTTGTTTGCATCATTTGATCAGAAAGAATCACCATTGAAACACTTGAAGAAAATAATAACGTAATAATTAAAACTGTTGCAAAATATTTAAATAGAGCTTTATTCATCTTATTTCACTTCCTCAACATAGCGGTATCCTACACCTCTAATAGTTTTAATATACTTACTTCCATCATCATCCAATTTAGCTCTTAAAGCACGAATATGCACATCTAAAACTCTTGATTCACCTATAAAATCATAACCCCAAATATGATTTAAAATTTCATCTCTTTCGACTACACGTGTATGATTTTCTACTAAATAAAGAAGTAACTGATATTCTTTATTTGTAAGTTCCATGACTTGTCCATTATGCATCACTGTTCTTGTTTGTTTATCAATTTTTAAGGTTTGACTTTCAATAATCGGCGCTGCTTTAGGAGCATGTCTTCTAAGCAAAGAACGTACTCTAGCTTGTAACTCTAAAACACCAAATGGTTTGGTCATATAATCATCACTACCACTATCTAAACCATTGACTTTATCAATTTCTCGGTCCTTCGCACTTAAAATCAGAATAGGTAATTCTTGATCAGTTTCACGTATCTTTTTGATAGCATCAATTCCTGAAATGCCAGGTAACATTAAATCAAAAACAGCTAGATCCACTTGATCTGTTTTCATATTTTCTAAAGCATCTAAAGCATTTGAATATTGTTTAACAGTATAACCTGCACTTGTTAAAGCTAAATCTATAATTTCTCTAATATTTTCATCATCTTCTACTACATATATACATTCTTTCATTATTTCCACATCCTTTACATTATCTTAACATAGCAAAGGGGAGGTTATGTTAAGTTTAGGTTAAAAGTTGATTAGAAATAAAAGAACTTATACGATGTATAAGCTCAAACGGTTATTTGTCAAAAATCACTTTTAGATGTGCATAATCTTCAAAATATTCAACATTCATATCTTGATTTATTTTATCAATGTTATTTTCTTTATTTTCTACAAATAAATCTAATTGAACATATGCTTCATGTTCAATCAATTTTATTTCTAAATATGTTTTATCTGATTGCTCAAAGAAATTGGAGATAATAGTTATTATTTTTGTACAATTATTTACATCTTTAAAAAAGGAATCATTTCCTATATTGATCAATGATTTTACTTTGGCATTATATTTAGATTTTATTAGGAAAATATAATCATTCAATAATGTATCAAATATATAATTATTTGTCATGATATTTGTTTTCTCATCTAACAAATCATAAAAATGCTCTACCTGACTTTTTGCATCTTCATATTTTTGATCATCTATATTATTTTCTATCAAAATCAATCCATATCTTAAAGAATGCTGTATTTTCATAACATTATCATGAAGATAATGAACTAAAGACTTATTTTTTTCTATGTATTCCAATTCTTTATTTTTTAACACATATTCTGTTTTTTCATTATATAGTCGTGTCATATGTATAAATAAAATACATACCACAAAAAATAAAACTAGCAATAATAATAAAACCACATAGATATCATCAATAGTTATTTGCATATGTCCTATATCATTCAACAAAATAAAGTATATTCCAAAAATCAATACCATTGTAATTGTTAATAAATATTTATTTTTTTCAATAATTGTATCTTTTATTTTAGTTTTGAAATAATTCAATACAACAATAAGAACCAAGAAAATAATTCTTGCTAAAAAAATAATAGGTAATCTATATAGTTTTAGAATCTTGGTCATATCATAGTTTGTTATTATTTTAAAGAAAAATAAAACTATAGTTGAAGTAAAAACAGATATCCATGTAAATAATATACAAGGAATAAAATTATAAAATTTAACTTCCTTTTTTACAATAGAAACAATTACAAAATTAGTAATTGCTAGTACATATGCCATCTCATTGCCAAACAAATCGTAAGTTTGCATAATTTCCATAACAAAGAAACTAATTATCGATGAAATCAAACAATATCTGTTTTTTTGTTCAACATCACAAAAAACACCTATGAAAATTGCGCCTAATAATACTTCTAAATAATCAAAAAATAAATACATCATTTTAATAAATACTCCTTATATTTTTTTAATACATCTTGTCGATATTTTTTTCCAATCTTTAAAGTAATGCCATTATTCAATATCATTTCTTCTTTGTAAATCTCTTTGACCCAAAACAAATTGACCAAATATGATTTATGAATTCTTACAATATTGGTAGAATTTATAAATAACATCATTTTATTAAAAGTACTCGAATATTTATAATCATTAAATGGTGCATGAATCGTAATTTCATGTAAAAACGATTCTAAATAAATGATATCTGATAATTGCATAGAGGTTTTTCTACCATTTAAATCAAAAGTAATAATTTTATGATTTTTATTAATATATTTTTGAATTAGAGTACATGCGATTTTCATATCTCTATCAAAATTATCTTTTCTAATAAAGTAAAAAGGTTGTACAATTAATGAATCAAAAATCATATCATTCATTGCTGAAACAAATATAATAATTGCATTAGAATTGTTCTCTCTAATTTTTTCAGCAATTTTGATGCCATTTTTTTCTTTTAAATCAATATCCAAAAAGAAAATATCTCCTTTTTCAAAATAACGATCTTCAAAATGACTTGTTATACAATCTATTGAATAATCAAGAAAGATATCTTTAAATCCATCATACACCATACTCTCTATCTTTTTAGCAAAAACTTGATCATCATCTACTATCTTTATTAACATTCATATTTCACTTCTTTCTAAATAAAGTTACGAAAAGAAGTATACCATATTATTATTTTTTATACTTATCTTTAATTTCTTTAACATAATGTATTTGATCATTGAATTCTACCATCTCATTAATACAATCATTCAATTCATTTTCTTTTTCTAAATGCTCTAAACAAATAATTCTATAATATAACTTCATAATATATCCTATGTCTTTTTGTTGACTTGTAACCTTCTTTGATAATTCAAGAGCTTCTTCATATTCTTCATTTAAAATGAGATACATGATTTTAAAAAGTGGGTTTTTAACTTTATTATCCAATTGAGGATCATATAATTTTAAATATTCATCTTTTTCATTTAAATTATAATAATATTGTAATTTTATAGTATACCAATGTCTATTTTGCTTTTCATCAAAAATTCTTTTACTATTTTGTTCTACAAAGTTTTGATATTCTTCTTTATAATTAGAAATTTCTAAAAGAAAAATATATATTGTTATTAAACTGTCATTAATAGACTTATTATGAATTTTATCTATCGCTTCTTTTACTGTAGATAAATTCTTTTCAATATACTTATTTGACAACAATAATTTTGGAATATTCAATATATAAATATGCACTACAATACCAAACAAAACGATTAAAATCAAAGAATAGATTAATACCCTTTCTAAATGATTAATATTTATAATAACAATCAAAAAAGCCAATAAATAATAAACTAGTATAATGAATCGATAACTTAAAACTATCTTATTCTTCATCGTTTTTACCTACTTAGAAAGATATAAATCTAAAGGTGTTTTTGTATGTTCAACAACATAACCACTACCACCTCTATCTTTAACATCTTCGACCAATGTTGTTATTAAAAGAGGTTGTTTTTCATCTGTCGTCATTACTGTAAACCAACCAAGTTCTGTTCCTGTGGTATCACTTTGGCTTTGTTTGATTTCTGCTGTTCCTGTTTTTCCAGCAAGAGCCACATTATCATGATAAATACTATGGCCTGTTCCTTTTTCGTCTGCAATAACATTAATTAAATCTTCTTTTATTGTTTGTGATGTTTCTTTAGAAAAGACATTTTTAATCCATGTTTTTGTTTTTCCTTGAACGATATGGGGTTGGTAAATTGATCCTTCATTGACAAATGAACTATAAATACTTGCAAGTTGTAAAGGATTCATCAAAATTTGTCCTTGTCCATAACCACTATCAGCAATGAATTGATCATTTACTTTTTGATTTTTATTGATATACTGACTTCTATTTAAAGCCAGTTCAAAAGGAATCTTTTCACCAATCTTTAAGTTTTTATAATATTTAAATAAATTATCTTTTCCAATACTTAAAGCACTTCTTGCAAAATAAACATTATCTGAATATGTGATGGCATTCTTTAAATTATTAGGTGATGGGGCATGCAAAGTTGTCACATAATAATTACCCCAACTTGAATCCTTTTGCCATTTATCTTTAGCCCCTAAATCTTTATTTGCATCAATTGTTTTTGTTTCTAAACCAATAGCTGCTGTGATCGGTTTCATAGTTGATCCAGGAGTATAAGTTTGTTTATAACGACTCATTAATGGTTGATTACTATCATTATTTAAAGCATTCCATTTATCTGTTGAAAGTCCTAAGACAAAATCATTATTTGAATAGGATGGCGTTGAAACAAGTGCTAAAACTTCTCCTGTCTGTGGATTTAAAGCAACAGAAGCACTTTTATCATTTTGATATTCATTATAAAGACTTTGTTGTAAATCAATATCAATTGTTAAACGAATATCTTTACCATCTTTTGCTTCTTTTTGGGCAACTGTTTTAATGACATTATTATTTTCATCAACAATGACAATTTTTCCACCTACTTCTCCACGTAACTCTTTTTCATATGTTGCTTCAATACCACTTCTACCAATTATTGAATTACTTGTATAACCTTCATTTTTATGTTTTTTTAAGTCTTCTGAATTAACATTTTGGACATACCCAATGATATGAGATGTTATTTTATCATAAGGATAAACACGCATAGAAATCGTATTGATTTTAACACCTTTAATATTTAAAATTTCTTGTTGAATCAATTGATTTTTTACTTGTTCTGATACATTTTTAATAGGTACAAAAGAATCATCTTTGATCCAAGATGCACTCATTTTCTTTTGAATGGTTTCAACATCCGTTTCTAAATACTTAGCTATTTGTGCATAATCATTTTCACCATTCAATTTTCCTCTTACAAGACCAACTGAATAAGCATTTCCTTGTTTAGCTAAATATTTTCCATTTCTATCTAAAATATACCCTCTATAAGGTTGTGTCGTAATCACTTTTACTTTGTTCTTATCAGAAAACTCATCAAAAATAAGTTGCTTATTAAATTTAATTTGTTCATTTTTAATTTCAATCTTATTTTTATATTTAACTTTTCCAGCTACAGTATCCATCGATATTTGATATTGAACCATATTATCTTTTTCATCTATTACTTTTACCTGTATATTACTTGGATTTATTACATCATAGATTTCTTTATGCTTTTCAATAAAATATTTTTGTGTAGGAGTATAGACTGTCTTTTGGTCTAACATTTGATACATTTGTTTATAATCTTTCTTTTTTAAAAGTTCAAAATATTCTGTAACAACTTGTTCATTACTTTTTCCATGATTAAAAACAAAAAATACCACTGTCATAAGCAGTACACAAACTATTAACCCAATTATAATATTTCTTTTCTTGTTCATATGGTAATCCTCCCTAATTAATACAATTATATACGCTGATTAGCATTAATGATATATTTATTGCACAAGATGTTCTTTATTTGCATAAAAAGCTTTTTTTAAACTGTCATTTTGTGATATTGACTTAGAAATTATCATAAATTATAATATAAATGAAAAAAGGAATAGTCATAAACAACTAGCCTTGGATTTTCTTGAGAAAAATAACTACCTCAATGTTCGCCAAAACTTTTCGAGGTAGTTATTTTTTTGCATTATTTTCTATTATATATAGAAGTATTTATAGCAAACTATAATTTTTTCATGACGATAAATGTATAACTGATACAAAATATGAATTTAGATTTCAAATTTTTCTTAATAATTTAAGAAAAACATGTAAAAACTAAAGAAAACCACTCAAAATATTAAATTTCTTTACATCTTTTCTTACCTAATTATTACTTATTTTATTCGTAAGTTAAGTACAATTTTATTTTTGAATTACTTTTCAAACTTTCTCCTTCCATCAATGTATAAACATTTTTATCTTTTAACCTTTTTTCTGAAATAAAATAACATTTATAATTAGAAAAATCCTCATTTTCTAATAAATTAATTTTAGATATTGTTTTTGGTTTTGAGGTATTTATATTGCTAGAACAATCAAGATAAATACATGTATCTTCATCGATTAATTTCACAGTTATTTTCCCTTCATCAGCACTATAACCTTTAAATATATTTTTTATATCAAAATGATTATTGATTTCGTAACTGCCTAAAACATCTTGAATAATTTCACCATCTTTTTCATATTGAAAATAAAATGTTATATTATTGACATTTTTTGATAAGTAATGATATTTTGCATAATAAGTTGAAGATACATCATCTTGTTTTAAAGATAAAACAGCATCTTTTTCTAAAAACATATAATGAACAATACTTATACCAAAGGCAACGATAAAAAGAACAAAAATATAAAATAGCTTCTCATTCTTTTTAGCTATATGTCTACGAATTTGACCTAGCATAATAATACCTCCTTATATTTTTATTATATAGAAATCAATCATCCTTTTAAATCAAATAAAGAAAAAACCTCTCTAAAAGAGGTCTAAATTAATCGCGCATTGTTAAGTTTTCCTGTTTGGTTGAACTCAATCCATTCACAGATATTAACAACATGATCACCAATTCTTTCAAAATACTTTGCAATCATTAAGAAATTGATTGTTAAATCACCTTTATCATTTGATTCTTTAATCATTTGAATAATATCTTTTTTAACTTGATCAAATAATTCATCCATTTTAATATCCATCTTCTTTACTTCTAAAGCATGGTTTAAATCATGTTGATGGAAAGCATCTAAAGCTTCTTTAACCATTTTAGTTGCAATTTTTGCCATATCTTGAATATGACCAATCATTAAGAAACTATCCATTTCTTTCATTTCTAAAATCAATTCCGCAATATCTGCACTTTGATCTCCAATTCTTTCTAAATCAGTAACTACTTTTAAAGCAGTTGAAACATCTCTTAAATCAGAAGCAACGGGTTGTTGTTTTAAAATCAATGATAAACATTTTGCTTCAATGGATCTTTCCACATCATTAATTTGTTTATCACCATGAATAATATCTTGGGCAAGTTCATAATCTTGTTCCTTAAAAGCTGTAACACAGTTTTCAATAGCTAAAACAACAAGATGACACATTCTATCTAAATCAACATGCATCTTATTAAGTTCTTGATCAAATTGACTTCTTGGCATTCTAATTTCCCCCTATCCAAATCTACCAGTAATATAATCTTCAGTTCTTTTATCTTTTGGCATACCAAAGACATCTTTAGTTGGTCCATATTCTACCATTTCTCCAACTAAGAAGAAGGCAGTATAATCAGCAATACGACTTGCTTGTTGCATATTATGAGTAACGATGGCAATCGTATATTGATCTTTTAATTGTAATAAAAGTTCTTCTATTTTAAGTGTTGAAATCGGATCTAAGGCACTTGTTGGTTCATCTAATAAGATAACTTCTGGTTGTACAGCTAAAGCACGGGCAATACATAATCTTTGTTGTTGTCCACCAGATAAACCTAAGGCACTTGAATGTAAACGATCTGAAACTTCATCATAAAGTGCTGCTGCTTTTAAACTATCTTCAACGATTTTATCAAGTTGTTTTTTATTTTTAATACCATGAATACGTGGTCCATAAGCGACATTATCATAAATTGACATAGGGAATGGATTTGGTTGTTGGAAAACCATCCCAACTTTTTTTCTAAGTAAAGTTGTATCAACACGGCTATCATAAATATCTTCACCATCTAAGATAACATCCCCTTCAATTTTAACGTTATCAACATAATCATTCATACGATTTAGTGTTTTTAAAAATGTTGATTTACCACACCCTGAAGGGCCAATAAACGCTGTAATTTTATTTTCTTTAATATCTAAATTGACATCTTTTAAAGCATGTTTTTGTCCATAATACAAATTCAGATGTCTTGCTTCTATTTTATTTTCCATCTTAATTATCCCCTTTATTTACATCAAATCTGCGACTGATCCATTTAGCTAACATATTTAAACCTAAAACAATAACTACTAAAACAAGAGCAATCACAAATGAAACTTCATAATTTCCTTTAGCCATTTCTAAATATAATTGAATTGTAAGTGTACCCCCACTACTTAATAAATGACCAAAAATATTTGTTGGTAAAATAGCAACTGATCCTGCTGTAAATAATAAAGCAGCTGATTCAGCAACAATACGTCCCATTGCTAGAATAACCCCTGTTAAAATCCCAGGAATCGCACTTGGTAAAAGAACTGTACGAATCATATACCATTTTGTTGCTCCAATTCCTAAAGCAGCTTCACGATAGCTTTTAGGAACACATTCTAAAGCTGTTTGGGTATTTCTTGAAATGATTGGTAAAATCATAATGGCAAGTGTAAGTGAACCTGTCAAAATTGAAAATCCTAAATGACAAACAGATCCAAAGAACAACATTCCAAATAATCCATAAATAATTGATGGAATACCTGCTAAAACTTCCGTTGTAAATGAAATGATACTAACGAATTTTTTATTTTTTGTATATTCATTTAAATAAATAGCTCCACCAATTCCTATTGGACAAGCAATTAAAAGTGTCACAATAACAATATAAAGTGTATTAATAATATTAGGTAATATACCTACAGTATCATTAATAATACTTGTTGTATTTACTAAATAAGAAAAATCAAAGGCTGGTATTCCTCGATAGAGAATATAACCAATAATAACTAATAAGATAAAAATTGAAAGAAATGAACTTAATTGAATAAGTGCATAGAGAATTTGATCACTAACACGTTTCTTTTTTTCTAATATTGTATTATTCATCTAAGTCACCTCTTTTTAAAACATATGTTAAGATTAAGTTAATAATCATGATAAAGATAAATAGAACAAGTCCAATTGTGAATAAAACTTGACGATGTGTACCACTAGCATATCCCATTTCTGAAACGATGGCTGTTGTTAAAAAACGTACCGAATTAAATGGAAGTGGAAGAGATACTGCATTTCCGGCTACTAACAAAATAGCCATCGCTTCTCCAATAGCACGACCTACACCAAGTACAATAGCTGACATAATTCCAGATTTAGCACTTGGTACAACAACCTTAAAGATTGTTTGAATTTTACTTGCCCCTAAAGCAAGTGAGCTTTTACGATAATCATCAGGTACAGCTTTTAAGGCTGTTTCTGAAATATTAATAAGTGTAGGTAAAATCATAATTGCTAGTACGATAATAGCTGATAAAAGATTGGCCCCACCTGTAAATTGATGTGTTTTAGATCCATGGTAGATCATTAATTCTAATTTATACATCATTGGATTAACAATAAGAATTCCTAATAATCCATAGACAACAGATGGAATCCCTGCAAGTAATTCAATTGCTGATTTTAATATTTTTCTAAGTTTTACTGGTGCAATTTCAGCAAGGTTGATTGCTGTAAATAAACCAATAGGTACTCCTATACAGATTGCTAGAAAAACCCCAACAATGGATGTTAATATAACATAAGCAATCCCATATTGAGGATTGGCTGCTGTTGGCGCCCACGTTGTAGAAAACAAAATACCTGTAATTCCTTCTTTAAAGATGGCAGGTGTCCCTGAAATAATCATATATCCTGTAATAGTAACAACTGCTAAAACAGAGATAATAGCACAGCCACGAAAGATCATCGCGGCTGTTTTTTCTACTAGGGATTTTGCTTTCTTATGGCTAATAATTGATAACTTTTTTTCCATAATACTTCCCTCTTTATTTTTTATTTATTTGGTGTTACTAAACCAACTTTTTCAATGATTTTTTGTCCAGCATCACTATTGATGAAATCAAATACTGCTTGAACTTGTTTAGATTGTTCACTAATTTTTCCATTTGTAGCCATTACGAATGGTCTTTGTAAAGTATAGCTTCCATCTTTAACAGTTTTTTCACTAGGTTCAACACCATCTAATTGAAGAGGAGAAACTGTATCATCTAATACATCTAATGAAACATAACCGATTGATCCAGAAGTTTTAGCAACTTTAGCAAGAACAGCACCAGTTTCATTTAATTCTTGAGCATATTGACATTGTTCTTCAATTCCTAATAATTCTTCAAATGCTCCACGAGTTCCTGAACCAGCTTCACGTCCGATAACAACGATTGCTTCATCTTGTCCACCTAAATCTTTCCAGTTAGTAATTTGTCCTGTATAGATTTTTGCTAATTGATCTTTAGTTAAGTTTGTTACTTTATTAGATTTGTTAGTAATCATTGCGATACCATCGATAGCAACAATATTTTCTTCTAATCCTTTTGCTTTTTCTTCATCTGTTAAAGAACGAGAAGAATCTCCGATATCTGTTGTTTTTGAAGCAACTGCTTCTAGACCTGCACCAGATCCTGTAAATTGTGCTTCTAATTGTAAGTTTGGATATTTTTCTTTAATTCCTTCTGATAAGGCATTAACGAATTTTTCCATTGAAGTTGATCCGTTTAAACTTACCTTTCCACTAATGTCATCTGATGCACTATTTGATCCTCCGCCACATCCGGCTAAACCAAGACACATCATGAAAACTATTAAAACACTTAATACTTTCTTTTTCATTTTTTATTTACCTTCCTTTGTTTTCTCTTAAGATATTATTTATTTTTGTTTCCTTTTCTTAAGACACTCCTATCATAGTGTTTTTCAACACTTTCAAAAATCAAAAGAACGTATGGTTTATGTTAAGTTTATGTAAAATGAAAAAAGTCCATGTTTATAAACACGAACTCACTTTTTATTATTTTTTCCCATAACATTTACCCTTAGTAACTCCTTTTTCTTCAAGTTCATTTAAAAGTTCACTTGCTTTATACCATTCTTTAGGTTCCATAAGGGTTAGAGTTTTTTCATATTTCTTTTTTGTTTTTGCTTTTCTAAATATTCTAATACTTCTAAAGTTGTACTTACTTCGATATGACTATGATAAGGAAGTAAATAGTCTACATCTTTTTGGGTCATATTATTTGTAATTGAA
>UMIE01019086.1_pt1 | contig 19429 bp, 9 predicted proteins | sample 1965711 | NCBI WGS metagenome assembly UMIE01 (sample SAMEA4836116, study PRJEB28245) | human gut metagenome | biome: gut microbiome; material: fecal sample | place: Denmark | collected 2008 | reverse complement strand
CCTACTTTTTGTACAGTTTTTGATTGAAAGGGTGTCAGATTTGGCAATTTATTATAAAAAGAAGAATTAACGATGCACCGGAAAAGTTTCTATTTCCAATGACACCGGCCCCATCAATCCCGACGGTTGCAAAGAATCACCATTAGTCCAGTTATTAATAGGTATCCAGGTAGTCCGTTCAGATTCAGGCAAATGACTATCACCAATCAAACGATTTTGCCAAGTAGTAACCAGTTCGATCTCCAAATGATTCTTACCGGGTTTCACCAAATCCGTCACTTCAACCCGATAAGGTGGTGTCCAAACTCCTCCAGCATACTGACCGTTTACCTTTACCTTCGCCATTACACCGACACGATTTAGGTTCAGATAAATGCAACCTTTAGGCTTGGCGGTGAAAAAGAAGTCCGTTTCATATATAATGGTTCCAGAATAATAACGTATGTTTTCCTCTACGCTTTTACTCAAATCCTCCAATACATTATGCGTTTGTATCTTTTTGGGACCTCGCAAGGTATCACAGAAAGTCAACGTCCAAGGTTGGTCAATCTGAAAAAGAATTTGTGGATTTGGAAAGTTTTGCACCAGCAATTCGCCAGCCGGTTCCCCACCTGTTCTACGGAACACAATAAACGCACTCTCATAAGGATAGAGTTTTAATGGAACGACAGTTCCAGTTTCTGTCCTCCAATAAGCCGGTAAAGAACGGATCTTTCCATTAATGGCATTCCATAATTCCGGTTGCTTCCGCTGCACACGGAATTCCGGGTAGACTGTTACCTCCTTATTTTCCTGGTTGGAGATAAAATAAATCTCCGTTTGCTCCATTGTTCTATGTCCGTACAGCAATTGCACATCTTCTGGAAGCTTGCAATCCGGTACACAGCGAATGGTAGCCAAGGCCTCGTCCATATCCATATTCACCATTAAAAGCCCCTTCCCTATACAAGCCATCTTTTTCCGGTTACCGTCCAACCCATCCCAAAGCTCAGCAGCCAAAGCCTTCACTTGTTTATCCGCCTCTCCATAATTTTGTCCACTGGGTGAGCGTTCAGGAGCAGGTCCTAAAACGACAGCCCCATCATACAATAATTCTTTGATCTTTTCTAATAACTCCGGCCGCATAGTTTTAAGTTGTGGTAACACCAATATACGGTATTGTGTACCATGAGGCAAAGTCAACAAACCATCTTTCACAAACAAGTCACGCTCAATCACCTCAGCGTTAATATAGTCAAATTGAAACCCTTTAGGTAATGCCGGTTCGGCAATTCCAGTCATTTTAGGAGTATCTTCACCGATAAAATAGGCTACATCTGCCACATTTACCCCTTGCTGTAACATATAGTTTACCCGTTTCAGATAAGAAGTAAACAAATCTAATTGGGAGTACCATGTATTCAAACGGTTAAATTCACTACTGAAAAAAGCATTGACTCCCGGAACCCGTTCATCAGACGGTTGAGAAATATATACATGTAGCAGCGTATTATTAATACCTTCCGTAAAGAAACGATCCCCTCTCTTTTTCATCGTAGCGGGATAGCATTCAAACGGACGGCCACCACTTGTAAAAGACTCAGCAGATATCTTATTCTTCCCATAAATATGCCCACAAGAGGAAGCAGCCCGGTTCTCAATATTGCCCAACTCACCAAAACTCCAGAATTCACCACCAATTTCATCAGACTGCCCACCATATTGCAAGAATTCACCTGGAAATCCCCAATGCCCATAATTTTCAAGCCATGTCTGTAACCCGTATTTATGACTGATATCACGCAACCCACCTACATAATCGTACGCTATACGGTCGGCTACCAAGCGACGCATATCCCATAAAAAGCGGTCCGTACGATCCTGGCTTTCCACTACATATCCTTCATAAGCGGGTAAGAATGGTAATGCGTCATAACCATAACGCTGACAGAATGACTCCAGGAAGTCATCGGTAAAGTTTTGCCCTCCGGTCTCATAACTATCTTGTACCACAACCTTCCAACTCCTACGGTCAGCCTCTGGAATACGACGGCAAATTTCCCCCATTAATGCCTCAAAATGTGCTGCAACATGTTTGCGACTCATTTTATCAGTCTCCAAACCGGTAGCTTCCGGATCTGCCGGACTGTTTTTAACCCCAGTCGGACGCATTCCCATACGCATAATAACCCAATCTCCTGCAGGAGCATCCCATTCCAAATTATCACCTTTCAAAAATGAAGATATATCCAATACTCGGTTTGGGTCAACAGCCAACGAAGCATCATCCAACACCGGTTGTTCCCGCCATTGATATTCATGCCAATAAGGAAGAGGCGTCTGATACATTTTAGCCAGTAACTTCTCCGGATAACGTTCCACCAATGGCTGTGACAGCAACTCTATATTTTCCAATTCATAACTTTCCACTTTCTGATCCAACTCCAATCTGAAGTTTCTGCCCACTGTAGCAGGAACAGAAACCACGACCGGAGCATAAGGTTCGAAACCAACGTTCAAAGCTGCATTAAAACGGGAAATCTGAAACTTCGCCAACTCACGGTACTCGTTTCCGTCCTTCACCGATAAATATGCATTAGTCTGAATAGCCTTAGTGGATGGATATATCCGGATACTTCGTAGTGTAAAATCTTCAGTTGCCAAGAAATCTACAACAGTAGCGTCACCAGATGTCTTGGGGAAAACGACTTTACCGGAAGACAGAACAGTCTTTTCTTTAGTAGCTGGAAATGCTATGACTTTAACATCTTGGAAATCATCGGCAGGCTTTTTCAATGTTAAATTGACTTTCTGTCCACCTGATACCTGGCAACTGACAGAAGTAAGATACCTCATTGCCTGCTCTGGCTTCACCCAAGGGCCACCGGATTGGCTCCATCCCGGAGAATTGAAAATACCAATTTCAATTCCTAACTCCGTAGCTGTTTTCAAAGCTATATGCAACACCTTCCACCATTCCTCGCTTCCAAACGCAACCTTAGGATAAGGCGACTTCATGGATTCATCTCCTATACAACCTATGAAAGCACGATTAATTCCTGCTTGTTTCATGGCATATAAATCTTTCACGACTCCTTCTTCTGAAATATTTCCGGCTATCCAATACCAATAAACAGACGTCTGAATTTGCTCTGGCGGAGTCTTGAAGTTTACCTCCAGCATATCCGATGTCTGTTTACATCCCACAAATACAAGGGACAAGAACAAACCGAGTACAATCTTACGATACAATTCTTCCATATTTACCTTTATTTGATATTGCATGATTAATTAGTATTAGTCACTGTTTTACTGAATAATAAAGGTAGGGAATTTGCGCCCTACCTTTTGTGTGTTTTTGTGGAAAAGCATTAGACAATATACCTAATTTATACCCCATGAGAAATTCGGAGTATTTCCCATTTCCAACTCTAAAATACCTCCGGCCATTATGTCCTTGTAATCCAAATAACATTTGGTATAATCCCGTCCATTTAATCGAACTGATTGAATATAAATATTCTTATCCGAGTTTTTATTAGCTTTTATCATAAAAGTCTTTCCTGCTCCTACTTGAATCTCAATTACTTCAAAAATAGGACTGGTAATCTCATAACGGGTATCACCCGGACAAATAGGATATAATCCGCAAGCAGACAGCACATACCAAGCAGACATCTGTCCAACATCTTCGTTACCGACCAGGCCTTCTACCTTATCATGATAAGCGTTATCACAAATGAACCGTGACCATTTTTGGGTTTTCCACGGTTGTCCCAAACGGTTATACAAATAAGGGACATGGTGTACAGGTTCATTGGCATGGTTATAATAGGCATTCCATAAGAAACTATCCGGGGTTTTTGCAAACATAGTATCCAAATCCGCAATGACTTGTTCGGTTCCTCCCATCAATTCCACCATGCCTTGTATATCATGAGGAACAAACCAGCCTTGTTGAAGCTCGTTACACTCTATACATCCGTACCACTCATGCAATTTTCCATCTGCGGGCCAAGGTTCAAACGAGCCATCCGCTTCCTTCGGGCGAAAACTATGTTTTTCTTTATCATACAGATTCTTATAGGAACGGGATAATTTTGCATAGTATTCAGCATCCTCTCGTTTTCCCATAGCTACTGCCAGCTGAGACATACACCATTCCGTATAGGCATATTCTAAAGTTTTGGAAATACCCAACGGATTGGGAGTATATCCCAGTTCCGCATTCCCGAACATTTTAGAGGTCTTGTCAGCACACTCATAAGCTTTGTCCATATCCAACCGGCAAATACCTTTTGCATAAGCGTCTGCCAATACAGAAATGGCAGGATTACCTAACATACAGCCGCTATAAGCATTCAAAAATTCCCATCTTTCATAATAGCCCTTACCGCTTTCCTCTGCCATTGTAGTTAAAGACAACAATAAGTCATTCACCAAACAAGGATTGATGATGGTCTGCAAAGGCATTTGACTACGGAACACATCCCAACCACTAAAAATTGTTCTTTTAGTAAACAGCTTGGATTCATGAACCCTACCGTCAGCTCCCATATACTTACCATCCACATCAGTAAAATCTCTCGGATCAATCATTGTATGATACAAAGAAGTATAAAAAATCTTTTTCTGTTCATCAGTACCTCCCCGGACTTTTATTTTCGACAAAGCCGCCTCCCATAAATTCCGTGCTTGTGCTTTCACACCATCAAAATTCCAGTCTGCAATTTCTGCCTTAAGATTCTTTTCTGCACCAACCTCACTGACATACGAAATCCCTGACTTAAACAGCACTTCCTCACCTGCTTCCGTTTCAAATTCTGTAAAGAAGCCGATATGCTCTCCTTCATATTCCTCCACATTGTATATGACAGAAGCATCTGATGTTAGTTTCTGAAATTCCGGACTTTCAATAAATTCCAGTTTCCGATTCTGCCCCTCCGGTATTTTGACACTCCACACACCGAAAGTCTTCAAAGGTTTTGAGAATTCGGCATAAAAATACACGGTATAATTCGCCTTTCCCTCTCCATTTCCCCAACCTCCTCCATCGGGAGTACACTCCATTCTACCTGAAATCGTATGCTCATCAATGACTTTCACTGCTTGAAAAGTTGAAGTACCACCTACACGACGGGCAAGGTCTATCTGTATCCGTGACTGTTCACTTTCCGGATAAACCAGCCTCAACATGCCACAATGAGGAGTGGCCGTAGCCTCCACTTTCACCTGATAATCACTCAATAGAACTTTGTAATATCCAGCACTAGCCTCTTCGGAACTTTTATCATAACGAGAACGATATCCACTCATGCCTTTCTCTTTACCCGAATTTGTACGCATAGTACCCACTGTAGGCATGACCAAAAGATTACCCAAGTCTCCTCCCCATCCGATACCGCTCATCTGCGTAAAAGCAAATCCTTCTATAGTTTCATGCTCATAACTATAACCGGAACCATTGTCTCCTCCAGTTATTGTATTAGGACTTACTTGAACCGCCCCAAAGGGAGTTACGGCCCCTGGAAAAGTTTTACCCAGACCATGATAAGCCCCGGCAGCCTCTGTATTAGTACTGGCACCGATAAAAGGATTCACATAATCAGAAACATGTGCCATTTCATCTTTACCCGAATATATGGAACAAGAAGTACAATTCAAAAGAATGCATGCTGATAAAAAGAAACTCCCCTTTCTTACTTTATAAAAAATAGTGTTTGCCATAACCTATATTTATTTTATTAATCAAAAATAGAATACTACTTCAAAACCTTAAAACTGTATGAACCGGACAAAACCTGGATAGGTTCTTTTGCACATTCTTTCCCCCATTGAGGGAGTACAATAGTAGCTGAGGTATTTACTGGAATTTCCACATTCAATTTAAAATTACCTCTTTCGTCTATATGCCAATCCGAAATTATCTTCCCATATAAAGTGTTATATGACGCCCTACAATAACTCAAATCAGATACCGGTGCAGGAGCAATATAAAAATGTTTCATACCCGGTTTGGATTTATCCGGTCGTATACCCGCAAGCGAATGATAAAACCATGCCACGACGCTTCCAAACATCGGGTGACAATGCCCACATCCTCCCGGATCTCCGCTACCATCCCAAGTTTCCCACAATGTACTGTTTTTTTCATCCAGCAAATAGCTATATCCTGGAAAGTCTCTTTGATTCATTAGTCTATATGCCAGATCGGCCCTTCCATTATCCGTCAAAACCTTCAATAAAAGCGGAGTGCCAAAAATGCCTGTATCAAAATGATAATCAAGTTGTTCTAAATGGCCCAGCATTGCAGAAAACACCTTTTCATATTCATCGTCAGGAACAAGTCCAAACCCCAATGCAAAAACATCGGCTCCTTGCCTTCCTTCCCAATAATGATTGGTAAGAGGATTATAAAAGGCTGAATTAAAATTTTCTTTTATACTCCGAGCCGAAGCCCTAAAAAATTCTGCATCCGCTTTCTGCCCCAATACCTTTGCTATGTCTGCCATTATACAAGTTACATGGTAAAAGTATGCTGTATTGACCAACGCCGTCGGAATTTCTATATGGTTATACAAAGTACACCATTCTCCCAAACACCAGCCATTCGGTTCTTCCTTAACTATAAGCCCACGGTCATTAGTCCGTGTACCAAGGTACCCTATCCACTGCTTCATGCCATCATAGTGTTTCTGTAATATTTCGGTATCACCGTAATGACAGAAATAAGCCCAAGGAACAATAATATAAGCCGATCCCCATGCAGGCCCACCTCCTCCACCGCTAAAAGGTGCAGTATGCGGTACATATCCGGTAACTTTATTCCGCGCATCATCCATATCATCTATAAACTTCCGGAGAAAACGCGTCATATCGTACGAATAAAGCAGACTTTCAGTTATAACTTGTCCATCCCCCGTATAAGCCAACCGTTCACGATGCGGGTCACTACTTACAATCCCTTTAAAGTTAGCATGCATAGTACGATTATAAGCCTGACAAATACGATTAAAGAGTTCATTGGAACATTCAAAACTCCCCGTATTCTTCACATCTGTAAATATAGATTTCACAATCAGACTAGACTCTGAAATTTTTGTGTTCCGAGATACGACCTCCACCTTTCTGAAAGTGTGCCATGTAAATTTAGGCTCCCATTCTTCCTTATCGCCACCTTTCAAAATATAAGTATCTGTCTGCCCATAATCCAATCCTTCCTCACTGATAAAACGTAACCGTATCATATCCCCGGAATTACCTTCTACATTCAAGGTACACCAACCGGATACTGTTTCGGGCAACGTAAAGATATAGAGTGAATCATTAAGTTGCTCAAAATGAGTATCCACAATCTGCATAACCTTATTAAAAGGGATTGTCTGGAACATCAATGTACCGGTAGGCGGTCAGACTTGTAATGCTGATTCCCATATATTATCATCATAGGACTCTCGATTCCAATGTCCCAAATCTTTACGAGCATCATAAATTTCCCCCGTAAATATAGCATCATGCAATAATGGTCCTGTTGTAGTCTTCCATGAATTATCTGAAACTATCATTTCTTTGGTTCCATCTTCATATTCAATCTCCAATTGTAATATCATTTTAGGAACATCATACCACATATGCCCTTCCACTGTGCGATCACGCTGATTGTACCAACCATTCCCCAATATTATACCTATAGCATTATTCTGCATTTTAAGGTTTCCTGTTACATCAAATACATTATAAAATACACGTTGCGTAGACTGGTCATCATAATGATACAACAATTTCTTAAGAGACCGTCTATCATAGTTGGTTACAGCAGGTGCCAATACTTGTTCCCCTACTCTTTCTCCATTGAAATACATTTCATAGAAGCCCAATCCACAGACATAAGCCATTGCTTTTTTTATAGGTTTTGCAACTACAAATTCCTTACGGAAATAAGGAGCTGGAAAAGTCAGGGTGGAGTCTGGAAATATATCTTCCCTATTCCCTATCCACTGCGCTTTCCAATCCGAAGGACACAGCAAGCCCATGCTCCAGTCAGCAATATTGCTCCATTCAGAAGGGACATCACACTCATCCCAAACCATCACTTTCCAATAAAGTTGCATTCTGGCAGATAACTTCTTGCCTTGATACCGGACGATAGATTCTGAAGACAACACTTTTCCAGAGTCCCAATAATCTCCTTGTCCTCTTTTTATTAAAGACAAATCATCCGATACAATAATACGGTATGCAGACTGAGACTTACCCGTTCCTTCTGAGATCAATTGCCATTGTAATACCGGATTCGGATTATCGACTCCCAATGGACTTTCCATATAATCACAACGCAGATTCACTATGTCAATCCCCCTTTCTGCACATGCAACAAACGATAACATAGCGAACACCAAAGATATTTTTATAAAGAATTTATTCATGATATTCAATTTATTATTCAAAAAAGGAACAACATTCACTCGTTTCTCAAATCAAGGAAAAGAAGGAGGCAGCACTTTGGTACCCCATTTCAAATCAGCCTTACCGGAAGTCTGATATTCTAAAGTAGCACCATTGGAGAGTTCATCCCAATTTATCCAAGTACTATTATATAGTACCCCATTCACCTTTAAAGACTTGATATAGATGTTTTTCTCAGAGCCACCCTTAATAAAAATAGAACCATTTTTCAGATGAATCTTTACAGAAGAAAAGATTGGCGTATTTATGGTGAAACCACCAATTCCCGGAATCTCCGGATATAATCCTATACAAGCAAAAATATACCATGCTCCCATTGTTCCGAGATCATCGTTGCCAGGAAGCCCATCTATCTTGCCAGAATACTGTTCATTCAGTATCCGATTTACGACAGCCTGTGTCTTATACGGACAACCTACCCAGTTATATATCCAAGGAATATGAAAACTTGGTTCATTACCCGAAGCAAACCAAGCATCATTATAATTAGCATCCAAACGTTGGAAGAACTCATCTAAACGTTGCTCTGCATTTTTTTTACCACCAATCATTTCAACCAAGCCTGCAATATCATAAGGCACCATCCAAAAATAATTTTTATAAGTAGATTCACGAAAGTCCTCACTTAACGGTTTCCAAGAGCCATCGGAGTTACGGGATTGTAACCAACCAGTTTCCGGATTGAAAAGGTTCTTCCAGGAACGTGCAAAGTGAAAATAACGCCAGGCCGAGAATTCATCTCCTATAGCACGCAAAGCAAATTGTCCGATAGCAAAATCTGAAGAAGTATACTCCAATTGTTCGGAAGCATTATAGTAACCTTTCTCCAGATATTGCTTTAATCCCGGCCTTTCTTCTATATTCTGCGATTTGGCTCCCGGTATTTCTGCATTTGTTCTCATTGTTTTAAAAATCGGTCTAGGATCATAATTCCTGGCTCCAAACGCATAAGCGTTCGAAATCAGAATAGGAGTAGGATCCCCCTGCATGACTCCCGTTTCTACATTTGCCAACACCCAACGTGGAAAAGCGCCACCGGATTGTTCTGCAAAATCCTGGTGAGAAATTACAATATCAGAAGTCACATCTGGCTCCAGCATAGCCAAAAGCTGAATCTGCGTACGATAAGTATCCCAATTACTAAAAGAAGTATATTGTTTGGAACGTGATTTATATACCCGGTTATCAGCCCCCATATATTCACCGTTTACATCACTGCAAACGTTCGGATGAATCATTGTTCTATACAAATGTGTATAGAACTGGGTGATACGGTCCGCATTGTCGCCTTCAACCTCTATCTTGCTTAAATAGTGGTTCCAACTTTTTTCGGCTTCTCCCCTTATCTCATCAAAGTTCCAGCCTGCATTCTCCATTCTCAAATTTTTCCGCGCATTATCAACGGACACATAAGAAACTCCAATCTTGTATTGTATATCCTTCTTCTTATCTAAATCAAAAGTAAAATAAACACCAGAACATTCTCCTTCGGCAAAAGTTGTATTAGGTTTCAGTTCCTTCTGTTTCCAGGTTCCAAACTCAACTGCGCCTTTATCAAACTCCGCAACAAAGTAGACTTTGTAGGGAGTAGGTAATCCACAAAAATTTCCCCCAACAGCATACCCTTCACACCTATTGGGAGCAGTGATAACAATTGCTGCTTGATTTATAGGGGTGGCTGATATACCACCACCTATGATAACCGTCCCCATGGTCTGATTGGCTGGAAATTCATACTTGGCCATACCTGTTCGCTCAGTAACCGTCAAATGTGCCCGAATATCCTCTTGTACTGTTGCTTCATAATATCCGGCATGACCTTGTTCTTTAGAAATATTGATTCTGTAATTCAAAATATTCTCTGGAGAGGCCTGCAACTTTCCCTTTACGGGAAAAGTGGGGAAATTACCCATATGGTCACAACCGGCTCCACTCAATTGGTTGATTACAAAACCGGCACTTTTTGAAAAATAAGATGGAGTAAACTGTACCATCCCAAAAGGATAAGTGGCCCCTGGATAAAGATAGCCCGACGCAAGGCCAAGCCCTTTCGTACCAATCAACGTATTGACTTCCTCCGCATAATTTTTATCATCAGTCCAATTGTTTCCTAATATGAAGAACGGATTTAATAATAAAAAAAGAGATAATAATATTTTATTTTTCATTCGAATCAATTCTTAATGTACGTATTCCGAATTGAGGAATGGCTAAATCCAAATAACTCTTCCCATTTTCCTCATGTACAAGCAATGTTTCTATAGTCCGGCCATCCAATTCTACTAGTTTAACACTCAAATTCGTTCCGGTTATAGCAATCTTTCTCGAAGTATCATTACTCAGAGAATTGAACAAACGGACATACAAACTCTTTCCTTCATAATACATGGATGACAATTCATAGGCATCATTTTCTACGGATAGGAAAGAAGCAGAAGTCAAAGAAATATCACCCGCCAATGTAGCTATCAACGGTTCATTCCGTTCTTCACTACGTGTCCATAAACGGCATTGCTCCCAATTTCCCTGATGAGGTAATATAGAATATGAGAATTCTGTAGGTCTATCTATTCTATAATCCATTCCCCAAAGCCCTTTGCCTGCATACTGCACATTCAATGCCAAAGGAAAATCCTCCCCATGCACATAGCTGGTTGTATGGTCAGAGAACAAAGCCAGCCCACACGAATTATCTCCGGCAACCTTATCGACCCAATGTACAATGACATTATGTTTAATGCTGTCCCAACGATTGAAGAATGTATTTTCCAAACGACTTTTACACACATCGAAAGGAGCATCCTTGTAAATCAAGGGCGATTCTATCTCCGTAGGAAAATAAAGTAGCAGTTTATACCGGTCATCATAAAAGGATTTGCGCGGGTCTTCAGTCTTAAATTCAATACCCGGTTCACCAATCTGCACATCACCCATCCAATCAATCTTTATATGCATGTCGATTCGAGGTTCACCCTGCGCCAATTGAATTGTCTGTACAAAAGGATGCACCCCTATCTTACCTTGTACGCACACCTTCATCAGTAAAGGGCCCTGCTCTATTAACCGAATCGTAGCAGGTTGTTCGGTACTAGACAAAAAAGAATTTTTCTCAATAAAGAATCCCCGCAACTCATTAAAACTCCGTCCATTACCCAAATCAACCAGTTCTCTGTCTTGAAGGAATCTTACCTTAAGACTTTCCACAGCACCACCTTTAGACGGATTTAAAACCAGAGAATATAAGTCACTCTCCAAACGACACCTACCATCATGCATCCGCTCGAAACAAAAAGTTGCTTTAGTACGGCTTGTTGACTCCTGGAAAGTATAAGTTGCGAACCCCGTAGATGGAACTTTTGCACGGAACAGTAATTTAGTTACTTCCCCTTCATCAATCCATTGGGTAGGAGATTCTACCCCCCGATTATCAACCGCTATCCAATCCTTGCCCTTCCATGAAGAAGGGACTTCGACAGAAACCAGTTCTTCTCTCTCCACAGCCAATGTATTGAAGACCCAAATCTTGTTTCCTCTCCTTTGACCCGCCATTAGCTTTAAAGATTGGTCTATCACTCGTTGGCTCTTTTGGTTTGTATTTCTAGTCCAATCGGTTACCGTTTCTGCCCAGGTTTTCCCACCATTCAAACGGTTATACGGAACAATCCAACAATCATGATGCTGAGAAAGCATCAATGTACGCCATGCCTCATCTATGGAATCCATGGGCCATTTCTCTCCCCGATACAGCTTTGCATAAGAAGCCATCTTCTCCGCTTGGACAATGGTATTTTCTGCTGTACGAATCTCCCTCGCCAGACGTTGCATAACTTGTGTTCCCCACATTAAAGAACATAACACATCCTCCTGTGAAAAATGCCAATCATCTCCAGTACTTCCGTTCGAACAATTCTGTATATAGTCACGCCAAGTCTTATAAGCTGTAGGACAATAATAAGCAGCAGTATCTTGACCCAACCAAGGTCCCTTATTCCAGCCATGGCTCCATGCCGCATCCTGAATGCACATGCCTACCGGATGCTTAATCCCCGCATCCAGGCATTTCCCAATATAATCCCTACTGTTAAACCAAGCTATGGACTGCCAGGTCGAACCCGGCTGTAAATCTTCGCAGCCATAACGGGGTACTGTAACAAGTTTCGTCCCGTCCGGTCCTACCCAATTCACCAATCCCCCCCCATAAGCACTTACATAGCCTCCCCACATGGTATTGGGATTCTTTGTCGAAGCATACGAAAAGCCTAAAGACTTCAAGACCATAGGTAAGCAACTTGTAAAGCAAGGTTCTTCTGCCGAATAAGTGGTGAAAACAGCTTCGGGGAAGTGTTTTCTAAGAAGACGCATCCCATATTGAAATTGACGGATAACACTTTCTCCCGAAGTTCCGAAAAAATAACTTTGAGCATAAGTAGGATTCACATATTCTATGCGTCCGGAACGGACAGACTGGTCTTTGAACATTTGTTTAAAAGCAGAATAACCCTCTGGATCGCGTTGTCTGACTACTTCCCAAGATTCCGGTTCTATCTCCAGATTGACTCTCCAATCCGGATACTGTTTCAATTTCTGGACAATGAATGAAGTCTGCCCCATAGGATAGTGTCCATAGACCCCTCCATGATAGCCATCTATAAAATAGGCTTGCTGGGCTTTTACCAAACTATTAAAGCCCAGCAAACCTATTAAAAAGATTATAAACCTTTCCCTCATACCGTTTCCCTCAATTAAAGCTTAACCAGTTCCACTTTCAAAGCCTGTGGTTTATTCATTTTATAAATACGCTCCACCAATTCCAACTGCTCATTTTCGTTATCTTCACGAACACTCTTATGCATGAAACGCAACCAATAATCTTTCAACATATTAACAAAAGGATTAGTCCTACGATTCTCCAACATAGTGTCAACAGCCTTTTCATCACTTGCCCACAGCAGCCCTTTGTCACGCATCAAGTTATATTCCATCCAGTAATATTCACGCATCTCACGTTCCATAAACCAGCGCTGCTCATTCAACCGGCGTATCTCTTGTGCTTGTTCGTTTTGAGGGGTATTGTCATAAGCAGCCAGGTTGATTCCACGTTTCAAGTCACCGGCTGTTAGACGTGTTATTGTCTTTCCATCAATTTTCAAAACATAATAACCATCGGACAAGCCTTTCACCGCCAAACCCTCATAATTCATTTCATCCATGAACGGTATGACATTCAATGCATCAGCCTGCGTATGCAGTTCGTTGTTGTAATGGCTTCTGTCTATCGGATAAGGGAGTGAATTAGCTAGATAAGTAAAACTGATATTTTCAGAAGAAACAACCAAATCATCAATCTTGCAGTTATCTGAACGGTTCACAGTCCTGGTTAAAGCATCTATAGCTATATCTGCAACAGGCTCATTAGCTAATCCTTGAGCTTTCAAGAATAAATATGCCATCACCAAATGGCCGTCTGTTGTAGGATGGACACGGTCACCGCCACACAACGTGAATGTAGAATCAGCTTGTTGCTCACGCATGTTGATCTCTGTCATCGGACGATTAAAATCCACATATCCCCACCGATTGGCATGTGCCCTTTCTTTCAGAAAATCAGAAATATCCTGAATCAACTTATTCTTTCCCGGAAAAGGGACCTTATTGAAACAAGAAGTTTCGTCATAAGGCGAACTGCCAATCAGCACCTTCTGAACTTTAGGATATTTTTTATAGGTATCTTCTATGACTTTGTAATCACGGCAGGAGGCTTCTACGTTCTTACGCCCTATATTTGCATTCTCTGTAAGAGTGTAATCCATATAACCGGTATCATTCATGCCGAACGAAAGAGTAACCACAGTGGGGTTATGTTCAAAAACCTTGTCCAATCGTTGAGACATCTGCTTTGCCACATCGCCCCCGACACCTTCATTAAAGACATCAATGCGTCGATTCGGGAAATGGGTCATATAATACAACCATATATAGGAATGATAATGTCCTCCACAAGTTATACTGTTACCTACAAAAGCAACTCGCTCTCCCTCCTTAAAAACCGGAATGCTCTGAGATTGCATTCCATTAATACCCATTAATAAGTAAATTGCTACAATTATAAATTTCTTCATCTTATTCTTTTTTATCAGTAAATATTTTCCCAAAAGATGCATAATCAAAGCATCCTTTCTATTACAAAAGAAATGAACACCTAGCAGTTACTCCTTATTTTTGAAAATAGGACTTCTATCTTTATCTCCAGAAAATGATTATAACTACCTGATTTCTATATCATATGTGCCTGTGCCTAATTCCAAATACTGCTTATCCAATTTAACTTCTTGACCATTCACAACACCTTTATTAGCATTGCTGGGAATAGCAACACTTGCCTCCACTCCTACCGGCAACACAACATGCATCATTAAACAGTCATCTTGCAATTTCCAATTCACTATGATAGTTCCATAAGGAGATTCCTTAGTAGTATTTGCCCAAGTCACCCCTTGTGGAATTTGCGGCTCAATAAACACATGCCGGTAACCCGGTTGTTTTTCATCAGCTCGAATACCGCCGACAGCCTGATAGAACCAATTAGCAATACCGTTATAACAATTGTGCACACGGCTACGCTCCCCATTCCAATACTCCCATGTAGTAGTAGCATTATTATTAAGCATGTGCAGATATCCCGGATAGTCTGGTTGCTTCAACATGTCATACATGAAATCGGCTTCCTTATTCCGGATAACCCAATCCGTCAGGATAGGGACCCCAACCAGACCAACCGCTATATGTCCTTTGTACTGTCCAGCTGAACGGGCAAGCATCTCCTGCTTTACTTTATCATATAAAGCGTCAGGCACTGCCCCTACAAGCATCGGATAAGACATATCCAGTTGTGACCCTGTAGCATAAATATTTTCTTCATCGTTATAGAATGTCTGGTGAATCAGAACGTTCAACTTCTCCTTACGCACGGCAAAACCCTCCGCTTCATCCTTGCGTCCCAATGCCGTCGCTATCTTGCACATAGCATCCAGACAGTCACTGACAAAACAGTTGTTCACCAAGTCTATCGACATCTGGTTCCCGCTATCTACACCTATGGGAGCCAACCAGTCTCCCAGATACCAATCACGGTAAGTTGTGTCGGGCCAGCGTTTCAACAATCCGTTTACGGTGTATCTGTCCACATAACCGAACCATTTCTTCATATTGTCGTAATAGCGTTCCAACAGCCGGCTGTCTCCATAGTTTACATAAGTACGCCAAGGGGCCAGAACTATAAACCCACACCAATAAGGACCGCCGCCACCACCACCGGCAGGAGCTACATGAGGCAGTCCACCGTCCTCTTGCATCACATCACCCCATGCTTGTAACCAGTTCATATAAGTCGGAGCAGCATCATACATAGTCTGGAATGCCTGTGTGGACGAATTACCATCACCGCCGTAACCGGCACGTTCCAAATGCGGACAATCCACCATGTAACCGCTGAAAGTCAGACAGCGCAATGTGTAGTTCACCATATCATGTATAGCATTCAAGTCTACATCCGAACAAACGAATGTAGATGCTGGACGATAATCACCATGTACCAAGTAAGCTTTTATTTGCGACGGTTGCGGATGATAAGGCAAATTGGAAATTTTAATGTAACGGAAAGCATGGTGATGGAACTTATTGCAGAACTTGTCACCATTTTTACCGGAAGCAATATAGAGATCACTCTCCCCTTGCTCTTCAATACTGCCATCAGCCTTCATAAAATCGCTATAAACTGCCGTTATTTCATGCCCTTCAGGCAGTTGAGGAGTTTGTAGTTCAAACCAGCCAGTCAACACCTTCCCCATATCCACTAACCATGTATTGTTACCAAGGGCAGTGATACTCTTTGCTGTCAACGTTTCCTGGATCTTATTTGCACTACACATCTGCGGAGTCGCTTTCCGGTCATTCACACATACTTCAACAGCCGACTTCCATTGCAGTTTGTCCAACTCCCTTGCCGTAAGACCAGCAGGAAGCATGCGAGCATCTATCCGTTCACCGCCGAAGCGCAAAGCATTCCAGGTTCCCATATCAGCATAACCACTCTCACGTCCCATCCACGTAACATCTGTCGTGAGAAGTTTTTTCCATTTCCCATCTTTCAAAGTGCTTAAATCGGCCCTTACCACCGGACCGTCATGCTCAGCTTTGAAAGTGGTTTTCTTATACCAACCTTTTCCCAACCATAAGAGTATTTCGTTTTTACCAGACTTCAAAAAAGACGTAATGTCATAGGTCACAACCAACGAACGCTTATCCAGTTGTGAAACTGCAGGTGACAAAACAGAGGAATCCACCTTCTTTCCATTGATATACACTTCATGATATCCTAAAGAATTGACATATAAAAAGGTGGTAGAAGGCTTGTCCACTGTAAATGATTTCCGCAGCAAAGGCGAATCCACATTACCTCCGTCCAGACTAATGAACTTTCCCTGCAAGTTGTCATTTCCCAATATACCTATTGCAAAACGTTGGATAGGACTCCACTCCGAGAGCTCCCCTTTTTCATTGCCCACACGTACACGCCAATAACATAACTGGCGTGATTTCAAGTCCTTACCTTGATAAGGGATCATCACAGAAGCACAAGATTTCGTCTTGCCGGAATTCCACAAATCAGCTTTTCCCCGAGACAACTCAAGGCTATCTGCCCCCACTTGTATTTCATAATATTCCTGACTCATAGGAATATCACACAACACCTTCCAACTGAAATGCGGGGTTATGTTATCTATACCGAGAGGATTCTTCAGATTCTCACAGCGAAGGTCTTCCAGGAGAATCGGACCAGCCAGAGAATACTGAAAACCCAATAGACAAAACAATAATAAAAAAAGAATTTTCTTCATAACGATTGAATTACTAAAAAACAGATACCCGTAGGAAAAAGAGTCTTCAAACAAATACATATATTCTTTAATTCTCTTTTACTCCTCCGGGTATCTTTTTACCATATCATAATATAGCTCTTTTACCAACCCGGATTCTGTTCCAACTTTATGTCTTTATTAGTGTCAATCACACTTTGAGGAATCGGCCAAAGGTTGAAATTTTTATTAGCAAGTGAAGTACGAGCCACATCCCAATAAGCATACTTTTTAATGCGGTCAATAGCTACGGTACCTCCCATACGGAGCAAAGTATTCCAACGATGCTCTTCATAAACCAATTCACGGGCACGTTCATCCAAAATCAAATCCAAATTCACATCTGAGGCCATAACCATATAGCCACATTGTGCTCTTTCCCTCAATTTATTAATATCAGCAGCAGCACCGGCATTATCTCCTAAACGCCATTTCACCTCCGCACGTAGTAAGATAGTTTCCGGTAAACGTGCCAAATAATCATCTCTATAAAGGAAAGAAAAATTACCATCAATACCTGCAATATAACCGGAATATTTATCCGTAGCAATCTTACAGGAAATAGGGAACAAAAATGTTTCAGCTTGCCTATCTTTTACCCCATTTGAAACCTTATGCAACACATCCCATGGAACCACCTTGCCATAATAGTTACCATTTTTTTGGTTCCCCACAAATGTCCTTCTGAATACAGCCTCGGAATTTCTCATATCTTCCGCCCATTTATCTTCATAAATGATGTCACGTGTATAATAGGTAGGCATTACAGCCGTAACCCCCTCACCACCTACATCTTCTAAACTCCCCATCAATTCTCCTTGCACGTCACGGGCTACCGGACTATAGTTACAAGAATGAGCCATACGGTTTGCTGTATATCCTTGCTGACAGAGATCCAAGCTCATCTGGGCTACCCAAATAGCTTCTGTATTACCATTCTGATAATCCTGATTGCCTTCTTGGAACAAATCCCAGTAAACATTCCCCTCAATATGTACCCCAGCAGACTCATAAGTATGCTCTGCTGTCTGGTCCTGTATGCTGATTGCATAATAGTAAGTAGGATTCTCATGCTGACGAGTACCGAAACGGTTCATCATCAGACGATAGATACCTCCATCTATCACAGCATCAGCATATTCCTTAGCCTTACGAAAAGATTCAGCACCATCCTGACCTTCTTCTTGCAATGCTACGCCCTTATCAATATAAAGCTGGCACAAATAATGCTGAACAGCTCCTTTCACCAAACGTCCCGCTTCTGCATGGGTTTCTGGAAGATTCAAAGCATAGTTTTCCAGGTCATCTATCGCAAGCTGATAAGTTTCCACACGACTACTGCGTTGAAAATCATAACGTGGTCCAGTAATACGTTCAGTTACCAAAGGCACTCCACCATACAGCTCACCCAAGTTCATATAAGCATATGCTCTGAAAAAATGTGCTTCTGCCAATGTCTGGGTCTTGTCAACCTCGGAGCTCCACGCGACCTCTTCGGCAGCAGATATGGCCAGATTAGCTTGGGATACCAGATTATAAAAATTATTGTATACTTGCTTGTAAATGTCATAGTCGGCTGCCAACTTACTATAATCATTCATATTCTGTGCATCCCGACCGTTGGGAACATCAAACATATCAGTTCCGTTATTTCCCATATAGAAATGTCTCGGAGAGAACTGCATAGGTGCAGAAGTACAAAATATATCACGCACTTTCTCGTAGCAGGACGTAAGTACTTGTTTCACCTGGTTGGAGCTTTTGAATACATTTTCTATTGCATAGGAAGATTCCGGAGATTCCTTCAAGAAAGCAGAATCATCACAACCACTTGCCATAATAGCAGATAAAGCTATTAATCCAACATTGATTTTATTTTTTAAAATATTCATAATTCATCAAAGTATAAAGTTTAGAAACTAATGTTTGCTCCCAGCGAGAGATTTGTTGAAATAGGATACGTAGAAGATAAAATTGTATTACCTAATTCAGGATCTCCATTTTCCCAACCTGTAATCGTGAACAGATCCTAAAATCCGCAACTATCATCCAATACACGATTAAGGGTA
>UMIE01030008.1_pt1 | contig 19495 bp, 10 predicted proteins | sample 1965711 | NCBI WGS metagenome assembly UMIE01 (sample SAMEA4836116, study PRJEB28245) | human gut metagenome | biome: gut microbiome; material: fecal sample | place: Denmark | collected 2008 | reverse complement strand
GGCGCCCACCACGTCGGCATTCGCTTCGAAGCCGCAACTTTCGTTGACGCACTTGAAAATCGCCTGCGTCGGGCGGTTGCGTTTGTCCCTGCTCTGACAGTGCGGGCAGGTGATGCTCGTCCCTCTCGGATCAACGGGAATCATCACACCATCCACTTTCAGAAGTTGCCATTCGATTGTTTGGCGAAGACTGTAGAACCCCGTGCGCAGGATGGCGCGGTTGAGCCCGCTTTTCTGCTTCACATTTTTGCCGGGGTTCTCAACGGTGCCCTTGACGGACGCCGTCATGTTCTTCACCTTCAGGTCCTCGACGTACACGCAGCCGTACTCCTGCGCGAGCGCATGCGCCGTCTTCCTGTGGAAATCCTGTCGAATGCAACGAATCTTTCGGTATAGGTTTTGAAGCCTCTCCTTGAGCCGACGGCGCTTGCGACTCGGCTGCTTCTTGTCAAAAGGCTCCGCCAGTCCCAACTTCGCGAGTTTCTTTCGCGACTCCTGGTTGAGCGAAAGCTTGCGTTTCAAGCCCGCAATGCGTTTCTCGATCGAGCGAATCTTCTCCGTGTCGAGATCGTAGAATCGTCCGTCGCTCGTTGCGACGGCATGCACGACGCCGACGTCGATTCCGACATCGAGCGCCTTCATGTCGGGGGCCTGGACTTCGAACTCAACCGTGAAGATCACGAACCAGCGGCCGCAGTCCTTCTTGACGTGAATTTGTTTCACGACACCGGGAACGAGCATCCCGTTTGCACACTCAAACGCGATGGCACGCGTTCTACGGTATCGAATCCAGCCGATCTTCGGGAGCTTGACTCGCCCGTTGGCATCGTCGATGTGTTCTGGAGCAAACTGCGGAACCCGAAAGCCGTCTCCGATATCTTTCGCCTTGAACTTCGGCCATCCTTTGTGTGCCGGATCGCTCTTGGGACGGAAGCTGTCGCCGATGGCGCGATCGAGATCGAGCAGGGCTTGCTGGAGCGGTTGGGCCATGGCCTCTCGAAGGAAGGCGGTCTCGGGTTGTTTTTTCCAGAGCACCAACTCGTGAGCGAGCTCCTTGTAGGTGAGAAGCTTTTCACCTTTAGACTTGCGCTCGTTTTGGATCCCCAACGCCTTGTTGAAGACAAACCTGCGGCAACCGGCGTTTCGGCTCAAGGCCGCACGTCGGGTCTCGTCAACATAGAGTTCGTATTGAAAGGCGCAGGTGATCTTCATATGAACATCATGGCACACTTCCTTCAAGAATGCGTGCTTTACGACCAAATGCCCATTTGGGCCTTATATCCTCCCCATGAATGGAGAGGTTTTACGGCCCGTTAGATAAAAAAGCGTGCCTGATGCAGATCCAGACACGCCAAAAGACTTCTGCGAGAAGATGCAGTCTTCTCAAGAAGAGAAACCCGCCGGAAGGAGGAGGTTTGCGCATGACGGGCGCAAGGCTGGCAGGCTTCTGGATTATTCTACTTAAGTTGCACGACTACTGTTGCAACATCTTCGTTTCACTGATGAGGCTCGGCAGCATGAGCCGCGTGGCGAAGGAAACGGGCTACGAGACCTCGTTCGTGAGCCGACGCATTGCGGCGCTAGAAAAGTCGGTGGCCTCGAAGCTCTTCGAGCGAACCACGCGCCTCTGCATGCCGACGCACGAAGCGCATGCCCTTCTTGACCGCATTTTGCCCTACGTCGTGGACCTTGAGCGCAGACTCGAGATGGCGTCCCGCGCTGTCAAGGCCACGTCCGGCGACGTCGTCCTCAAGGTTCGCTGCGCATCAGGGCTTCTTCCCTTCGTCGTGCGAGCGATCAAGCCCTTCCGCGACAATCATCCCGAGTACAAGTTTGAAGTCTCCGCCGTGCACACCCCGCCCGTCGGCAGCGTCATGGACGCCGACCTCGGCATCTGGGCGAGTTCGGGTACGTCCCCTCACTTCACATTCGAGGACCTCGGCGTCGTGCCGAGCTGGCTCTGCGCCACGCCCTCCTTCCTCGAGCGCCATTCCGTGAGGACCGTCGAAGATCTGGACAAGGTTCCGCTTCTGGGCTGCTCTCACTGGATTGCGCCCTTCCTCATCGCCCCCGCCGTTGATCCTCTGCTTCCCGTTCGACGGGATCTCAGAATGGCGGTCAACTTCAACAGCGTGCAGGGACTTCGCGACGCGGTACTCGAAGACACGGGCGTCGGCGCCTCCCTTCCCGCCTACACGGTCGCGACCGACATCGTCAAGGGCCGCATGGTCCGCGTCCTTCCCGAACTCACCGGCCCGTCCCTCAAGTTCCGACTCGTGCGCCAGAAGACCGACATCCCCGTTCCTGAAGTCGAACAATTCGCACGCTGGCTCGTCGAATTCTGGCGACGCGACATGGTCTTTCCTTCCGCCTGATTCGGCCGCCCAAGAATCATGAAGGCCCCGCCTCCCACATGGAGACAGGGCCTTGTTCTTTGCCCGGGATGCTGCCTCGGCGCCCCTGACGGACGCCGTCAATCGTTATCAGTATTCGAGCATGGGCTCGAGCTGCTGGGCTTGCTGGACGTAGCGCTTGATTTCCTTGAGGGCGGGAACGCGCTTCGTCATCGGACTGGTCGGTACGGCTGTTCAAGAATGCCGGTTTTGGAAAAGTTGTTGTTTGTCTGCAGGTTTGAGGGATCAGCTCAGGCGCCTGCCGCCGGCATCAGGAATGCCTGCGTACTTCATGGTGGCATACTCGATCTTCGAGACCGAGCCGCAACCGTCGTGCCTGAAGGCGCTTTTCTCCTCCGCATCAAGGAAGCCCACAATGTAGGGGGCGTAGTTGGCGAGCGTGTTGAGGTCGATCTGAAGGAGTTTCGAGGACGTGAAGTTCTCGTCCATGCGTTCGCTTGTGCCGAGGAACACCCAGCCCGAGAATGCCCCGTCGGGCTTCCTGCGGTAGAAAATGCCGATGTCCTCGCCCTTCTGAAGAACGCCCGGCGTCACCCAGGCATAGGCCGTGGCCATCGGGCCCTCGATCATCGGGCGGATCTGGCTCTTGGGGATGAGCGGGCGCCATTCGGACGTGGCGCAGCAGTCTTGTCGATCGATCGACACGGGCCAGAAGTTCGTCTTCTGCAGGCGCTCAAGAAGCTTCTCATGGCCGTAGAGCGCGGCAAAATCGCACTCGTTGGCGTAGAGCGGCACGAGCTCATAAATGGTGATCGAGTTGAGCGAGGCCGAGACGGCGTCCCAGGCTTCGCAAAGGCACATGCCGGCAAACGGCGTGTTGGGGAACGTGGGCGAACTGGTGCACGTGACCATGTAGCCGGGCTCGGGCATCTTGCCTTCTATGTTCATCTGACGTGCGATGGCGTCAAGAAGAAGTACTCTCCAGTCGCTTGCGTTGATTTTCTTCACCTCTTCTGCAGGGGCGGCAATCGTGAGCACGGGCAGCTTGACCGCTTCGGCGTCTTCGTTCGTGACCGATCCGGTGACTTCGGCCTGAGCGGCATTAATTACATGCTTCATCGCCAGGTCGGCCACGGCGACGATGCGCACGATGTGCTTGTCCACAGGATGAGAGCAGACCATGATGGCGGGGCCGTTCGGGTTCTGGATCATGCGTTCGACCTTGAGGTTCGACTTGTCGAGCTCAGCGACGGTGCTCTTGTTGAAGAAATCCTTGATGGAGTCGTGATCCTTGAGAATGGTTTCAATAATCGCGAGGTTCCGACGAAGCATGTTCAGCTCGGACTGGGTGCCGTAATACCCCTGCGCCTCGGCCTGCTCGATCAGGTTCCTGGCGTATTCGTCGAGGAACTTCCTCGTCTTGGCTGCGACCTTTTTCGCCTCGTCGTAGTCTTCGGCAAGAACCAGGCACCTGAGCATCAGGAAGAACCAGTCGGCATCCCTGCCCTCTTCGGGCAGGGCTTCAAGAAGGCCCCTGGCCTTTTTCACGCGGTCTTCCTTGCTGCCGAAGCTACTCTCGAGGATCTCACCTGCGGCCGCCATGGAGACGAGTTGGCGAAGCATGCCCCACTCAGGCTTGATGTTATTGACGAAAGTGTCAATCACCGACATGTCACCATCCTGCTTGAAACCTTCGACGACGTACGTGAAGAGCAGCAGCCCCGTGTCGACGGCAAAATGCTGCTCAATGTTCCCGTCAAAGAGCAAGCGCGCAGCCAAGGATGCGGTATGGCGCGCCTCCTTCCAGTTACCCTTCAGCTGGAGCAGACCGCAGACGAGCGAGAGCCTGATGAGGTTGCCGTCCTTGTTGTTGCCGGAAACATCCAGAACTGCCTCAAGCTTCTGCGGGTCCTGCATGTCAAGTGCGGCACGCGCGATGAAATCAAGCTCGACGCGGCTGAAGTTGTCGAGAGGAATCGGCGACGTCACTTCGAGAATCGCGCGCTTGCCCTCGTCACCGCGCTCATACTGGCTGCGCATCCACTCGATGCGCTCGGCCTTCGTCAAGTCGAGTGCGTAGTCCCTCGGCGTTTCGTCGCAGAGCCGGTCGCCTCCGGTGACTGCGGCACGGCACATGACCGAGAGAGTCAGCACGCCGTCGCTGTCCTCAAAGTCGACCACCGAGTCGAGACCGTCCTCAAGCGTTTCGATCATCTCGGCCTTGTTGCCCAGCCTGCTCAAAATGACGGCCGTAACCTGGTAGGCCCTGGGCGCAGACCCTCCTGCCACGAAGTAGAGACCGAAAGTCTCGAGGGCCTTGCTGAGGTTCTTCTCGAAGAGTTCATGATCCTCTTCCTCCTTGAAGAAGCCCTGGAAGGCCCATGTCTCGGCCATGTGACGAAGAACGAACGGGTCTTCCATCTGCTCTTCGAAAGTGAGCTTGTTGAAGAGCTTTTCGGCCTTGTCTTCCTTGTGTTCATACAAGGCACGGATGATCTGAAGGGTGTGCTTGCGAGCCTTCACCAGGCTGCGAAGATCATATCCGTAGGAGTTGCCTTCGACCTTCGCCAAGCTCTCGGATGCCTTGAGGTGTGCGGCAGCGTTGTCGACCTCGTTCCTGAGCAGGTACGATTCCGCACAGAGAAGATGCACCAGACCGCACTCGCCGCCGCATTCAAGGATGTGCAGACAGATCCGGTTGAAGTAGTAGACGTCGGCGTAGTGCTCCGTGAGGCTGAGTTCCATGGAGGCGGAAGCGATCCAGGGAATGATGACGTCGAGAGCCTCAAACATCACGTCCTCGGTGTCGGTCTGCTCGAATCGAGCGGTCAGGTCGCTGTAGGGTTTCTCCCCTTGAATGATCTTCAGGGCTTCCTGCCGGTCAAACGTCCTGCTGGGGGAGTTCCTGGATATCCGACTTCCCGTCATTCGATGTCTCCGTTTTTGATTGCCGTCGTGGATTCAGAGGGTCGCCCCGATCGTCGAGGCGGATCCGGTATTATAACAAAGCACTCAGGATGCCGATTCCTTTATGCTCTAATCGTGAGCATTTTGTGCAGATCGGAGCCTCTGCGGTAGAGACGTTTCACGGGGCTGGCCTGAGGGCAGCCGCAATACGTTTTGCAACGTCTCGTTTTGGCCGCCCGGCACCGCTTCAGGTAAAATGTATTATCGATGGCATGCCGTGCGTTGAGGGCGTTTCAGGAGCCCGCCTCACGGCAGAAGCCTGCCCCAACAAGTCAAGAAGACAGGCCCTACATGCGAATCGGATCCTTCATCGTCATCGTGCTCTCCCTCATCGCGACAGCCTTTTCCGTCGCGGTCACCGCAGTTGGTTGGGAGCGCATCCTCTTTTACACGGGATGGATGTCCTCATCCTTCGTCTACCCCGCCTCGATCCTTCTCTACATTCTTCTCTTCGGCCTCGCCATGATGCGCTGCAGGACGATCACCCGTGCTGCGGGCGCCTCTCTCATCGCCTCCATCGTCGCCCTCCTCGTCTGGGTCTTCATCTCGGCCGTCGACCAGTACTACGGCGGCCCGCTCGTCGCCATGATGACCGGCTGGTTCGGCATGCAGAGCATCATCGTTGAAGAAACCTCGCTGAACATCATCGCCGTCCTGGGCGGCGTCCTCTGGCCCCTTCTCTACACCGTTACCCTCTTCATCGCCACCCTCTTCACGAAGCGCAGGGTGCCTCGCTATCTGAAGTAGCACACAGTCAAGCGTCAAGATCCGAGCCGCCGGCAGTCAATCTCCGGCGGTTTTTTGCACCCAGAGAATTATCGCGGGAGACTGGACGTGACCAGCCGACTTCCGGCTTTCCTGATGCTTTCTCCGGAAGCAGGTTCCTTCACCAAGGCAAAGGAATCTACGCTCCTACTCTATATGAAGGAGAGCCCTTGTCTACGGTGTTCTTTGGAAAGCCGGAGGTTTTTCATCGGCAGTGTTGTCTGTTTGCTACATGTCGCCTGCAATAACAACTTCCGATCGGGAACTATCCGCTCTGAGCTGGTTAATCTTGACACAGATCAAAGATATGACTAAGTGGAGTTTGAAATACACCTTTCGTGGCGAAGTACCCGGAAAAATCCGGGTGCGCGAATTTTCATTCCAGCTGTGTTGCGCATGGTCAGAAAAATTATCTGGCAATCACGGATCGCTTCCGCAGGGTCCGTAGCTGCCACTGCCGTTTTGTTTGAAAGGATAAGCCAAAAATGATAGATCGAATTTTCCAGTGTGCAACGGAAGGCGATCTTTCACAGGATCATTTGCTGATCTACAGGGGCGACCAAGGGCTGTTGCCGGTTCCTGCATTTAATATGAATACAAGTAACCTTGCAAGAATGACAGTAAGACAGTCATCAAGACGTAACGAGTAGTCAAGGCACGTGTGCAGGCTTTTAGCACATTGTTGGTATGCGGGTTAACCCTTATCGCGGGGGGCGTTCCTAAAATCGCTTTTCGTGAGTGAACAACTGTTCACTGTTTTTTAGGGGAAGAAAAATATGAATTCGACATTCAAGGTTGTTTTCAACAAGGCGCGCGGCGCCCTGATGGTGGTGAATGAAGCCACGTCCTCCGTTCAGGTGAAGGGAACGAAGACGGTGATTGCGGCTGCTGTGACGGCATTCCTGGCCGGTGGCACGATGGCAGGCGATTTGGTCATTACTAATGACAGTCTTCCGAAGAATGATGTTCTTCAGTCCGAGACCACCAAGTTGGTGTCTGGTAAGGGTGAAACACTTTACATACAAACGAACGGCAGTGTGGGTCAACTGATGGAAGATGCTTCGAAGCTCAAACCCGGGGACGGACTCACGAAATTCCTTCAGGACATTTCAATTATGCTCGGACCGCATAACGGCTCGACAATTATTACCGGAGTCACGGGCGGCTACAACCTGATGGATCAGGAATCAGCCGAATTTGTCAAGACCTCGAGTGATCTTATCGCTAACAAATTGCCGAAGGACTTCAGCAAGAAGCTACTCGGTCAGTTTGGCTTTAACGGTTCCACGGGTGGCTATGAAATGTCCGATCGAGTCGGCGATACGCACATCATCATCGGATCTGATTCCAGCAATCCCTTGGTTTTGGGTGCTATCGGCGGCGATCTCATGATGGCAGCCACGGAAACTGCGCATGCTATTCATAGGACTGGTACGGCAACCACCGACATCGTCAGCGGCAACAGCCTGGGTGTCTTCGGCGGGTCTGCAGTTCTCTCAACAATCGGTAATTTCAAACCCTCAGCCGGTACGAACCTTGTGTCGGTTGATTCTACCGTTCTCAACATTACCGGAAAGGCCAATGTGGGCGGTTTCGCGGGAGCTGGTTTGAGCGTTGCCGCCAGCGAATCTGTTTCTCAGTCGGATGTTCTCCAGAACTCCCATGTGACCATCGACATCGATAAGAAAGCTGATCCTTCCAAGTTGGACGGCATTGTCATCGGTGGCTTTGGCGGCGGTGTTTCCGTAGCTACCGGCAAGGGCCAGTCTTCGGCCAATGTCAACGGTACAACTGTAGTTGACATTGTCAACGGCGAAGTGATGGGAGTTTTCGGTGGCGGGGCAGCCGTTAGTTTTGATGCTACGGTTAATCAGTTCGGCTGGGCGGGTAACTTGTTTATCAATACGATCAAGGGCAGTGGATCCGGAACCGCCACAACCTCCTCGAATTCGATCATCATGAATGTCGGGGCCGAATCCTCTACTGCAGCTCTGGCTGGCGGCAGTCTTGCTCTTGCCGACTCTTCCGGTAATAATGTTGGTTCCTCCACGGCAACCGTTAAAGACGTGGTCATGAACTTCGACGGCCCGGCGAAATTAACTGACGACAACAAGGCCAAGCTGCATCAGGCTGCGTACACCTATCTTGGCAAGCTCAAGACGGACATCACGACCAAGAATTTCACGGAGTTTGTTAAAGACTTTTCCGGTTTCGCTGGCGGCGTGAATGTGGATGGTGTTCACGCCGGCAACCTCGGCGGCGGCATTGCCCTTGCCCGCGGTTACTTTATTACCGATAAGAACAATGGCACTGTGACGGCCGCTAGCACTGTTGATACCGTCATCATGAACTTCAAGGGCGGCTACAACGTCGCTACTGCGGCTGGTGGGCTGGCTGTCGCTCACGACAAGGCTGATGCCTCCAAGGCTGCCAATCAGACGAATGCGAACGCCAACGTCGATGAGGTGAACCTTGTCATCAGCGGTGGAGAAAACATTCTCTTCACAGCTGGTGGGCTCGCCTATTCTACGGCTGAGATTCGCAACGGTGGGTCTCTTGTCAAGGCCACTGCCAATGTCGGATCCGCTGCCGTTCTGGTCAGTGGTGGTAGCGTTGACGGACTTCTCGGTGGCGGCATCGCTTTTGACAACGTGAACGCCAAGGCTTCCAATGCCGTTGCCAATACGGAAAACGTGACCATTACGGTCACCGGTGGTGAAATCAACGCTGCAAACGTCGATCCAATCACAGGATACATACAGGGCGAACATTCAGGTGTTCCCAACCGTGACAGCCACGTTCATCAGGTCGCTAAGACTCTGGGTAAGGATGGTGCCAATGTCGCCATCCTCGGAGGCGGCGTTGCTTCAGGTGCTGGTGCTGAGTCCTCGACCAAGGATGTGAAGCTGCTTCTCAATGGCGGCAAGGTCAACGACAACGTCTTCGCCGGTGGTCTGGCAACTCTTGGTGGCAAGGCCACCGTTGAAAAGGCTCTTGTTCAGGTCAATGGCGCCGAAGTCACAGGGAATATGTATGGCGGCGGCGTAGCCGGGAGCTATCAGAACGAAGCATTCGACGCTGATTACAAGACTGCTTCTTCCAACGTGAAGGAGACTACCATCAGCCTCATCAATGGCTCTCTCAACGGCGACGTTTATGCCGGCGGCTTCAACATCAAGGACTCCACTTCTTCTAAGTCGACTGTTGACACTGCGGTTATTGAAATTGGCTCCGACTTCAAGTTCCTCAAGGCTGATGCCGTCATCGACGGTTCCGGCGCTGAATCGGCAACCCTCAACTTCGTGAACGGCTATGACTTCTCCAAGGCTGAAGCCTCTGAAGTCGCCCTGCTCGACCTGCCTGCCGGCATCGTGATCAAGGACTTCGACAAGCTCGATTCCGGTGACCTTGTTACCGGTGCGAACTATGACATGGGTGACAAGACCGGCGTCGAGGTCACCGGCAATTACGAGTTTGGCGAAATCCTCAATGGTGCCGCCACCAAGACGATGACCGTCAAGGAAGGAGGTGCCCTCGCCGTTCAGTCGGCTCAGGCACTTGCCAACAACTTCGTGGTCGAGGAAGGCGTGCTTGCTCTTGGCACGACTGCCAGGACGGCTGACGCCCGCGATGCCCTCGGCAAGTACAACGAAAAGGCCAGCCTCTATTTGAGCGGCACCGTTGATCTTGCCAGCGCCAAGATCACTGTTGGCAATGTTGCCGCTGATGTCACGACCAACGTGAACCTCGGCTCCAACGGAACGCTCATTGTTGATGCCACGGCAGCGCACGAAGATGCTCCCGCCACCACCGTGACGGGCACCATCAACGCTGTTGAAGGTTCGACGCTCCATTATGTGAACGTCGCCGACCAGGGCATTGTGACCGTTGACGTTGACGGCAAGGTCAAGACGACCGTCGACAACCTTCTCTTCAAGGTTGTTGAAGTCGGAGACGGCCAGAACAAGTTCACCTTCGAACGCGCCACGGGTTCCGACCTCGCAGGCACGGGCCTCGGCGGCTTTGACGGCGATGCTCTCGTCGGCATGGCCGAAAACGAAGTGATCGGTTCCCTCCTTGACCAAGCCAACACTGCCATCACGTCCGGCAGCCAGCGCGAAGCCCGCCTCAACGGCGCCCTCAACCTCGCTACTGCGGGTGGCGTCCAGACGGCCGGCATTGAAGCCGCCACGATGGGCATCGACCAGGTCACGAAGCGTGCTGCGCTCACCAACGTCTTCCTGGACGGCTGGACGGGTTTCGCTGAAGTGACGGGCACCTCCCTCAAGATGGGCGGCGACTCCGGCGCTCTTGAAACGAAGACCGAGCTCGGCGGCATCACGGTCGGCGGTGAATACACGATGGGCGACATGACGTTCGGCGTCATGGGCAACTTCGGAACCGGCGACGTTGAAGGCGAAGGCGACAACGACGGCGTCAAGAACGACGTGGACTACTACGGCGTTCAGGGCTACGCTGCCAAGCGCATGGGCCAGTTCAACCTCGTTGGCCAGATGGGCCTCATGACGACGAAGAACGATGTCACGTCCGCTGACGGCGACTCCGCCGACATCGACGCCACGATCTTCACGATCGGTGCCCGCAGCGAAATGGCCTTCCAGATCAGCAAGTCCTGTCAGGCTGTTCCGTACGTCGGTCTCAACTACCTGCGCGTCGCCACTGACGGCTACAACACCGCCAAGGGCCTCTCCGTGGATGACATGGACCAGAACCTCGTGAGCATGCCGATCGGCGTGGCCTTCTCGGGCAACATGGACCTCGCCTCCGGCTGGACGCTCCGTCCGACGGTCGACGTGGCCTATGTCCACACGTTCGGTGACACGGACGTCGAAGCCACGACGAAGTTCGGCGCTGCCGCCATCAACACCAACCTCGACGTCTGGAGCGAGAACGTCGGCCGCGTGGGCTTCGGTCTTGAAGCCCGCAAGGACGCCCTCTCCTTCGGCGGCCAGATCGGTGGTGCCTTCGGCGACAACGACCATCGCGAGTTCTATGGCCAGCTCAACGTGAAGTATCTCTTCTGATACTGATCGTCTCCCTCTCCGCCGCCTTCTCCCTCTCTCCATCCGGGGCGGCGGGGATCCCCGCCTCCGGCATTCTTCGGAATGCCGGAGGTTTTTTGTACCCGGCATTCCGCACTTCGACGATCTGCAGGATTCGTCACCGGCTACCGCATGGCTTCGCGCACCGCAGAACATTTTCCCCTCGCAGGTCCATCGATCGGTACACTTGAAGGATCGACCGAATCCCACCAATCCATACTCCACTCACTCCGGCCGAAACCATCAGGAAGAGGAACCGTCTCATGACCGAATTCGCCGCCTACGTAGAAGACTTCTGTACTCGTCTCTTCGAAGACATCCGAAAGCTTACCGCCGACACCTGCGGCGTCACGCGCGAGGGATATACGCCTGAAGAAGACAAGGTGCATAAGAGACTCGCCGAGGCTGCGCGCGAGATCGGTCTAGAGGTCCATGCGGACGCAGCGCTCAACCTCTGGATGACTTTGCCAGGTCGCAACAGGGATTTGCCAGCCTTCGTCTCGGGATCGCACACCGACTCCGTTCCGCAGGGCGGCAATTACGATGGGCTTGCCGGCATCGTCGCGCCGCTCGCCGTGGCCAAATATCTGAAGGATACGAATAGAGTACCCGAACGGGACTTCTGTATCGTTGCATTCCGCATGGAGGAGTGCCCGGAATTCGGACGTGCCTATGCGGGCAGTCTGGCGCTGACGGGCCAGCTCAAGCCCTTCGAGCTAGAACTCCCTCACAGGGATTCGGGGAGACTTCTGAAGGACGTTCTTCTTGAGCGCAGGGTCGACGTCGAGCGCATCGCGTCGGGAGAGCCGCTCATGGATCTCTCGAAGATTGCGGCCTTTGTCGAGCTTCACATCGAGCAGGGACCGAGGCTTGACAAGGAACCTGTCAACCGTGCGGCGGTCGTCACGGGAATCCGCGGGTATCTGAGGCACAAGCGATGCCGCGTTGAGGGCGAGACCGCGCATTCGGGCGCCGTTGATTATGAATTCAGGCACGACGCCGTCGCAGCCTTGACAGACCTTCTCTACGTGATGAACAGGCACTGGGAGGCCTGGCTCCATGACGGCAAGGATCTGGTCTTCACCTGCGGCGTCATCAACACGCCTTCGACGGCCGACATCTCAATCATCTCGGGCGACGTTTCCTTTGGGCTCGACATGAGAAGCCTTTCGATGGAGACGATCCGCGCCTTCCACGACCTCCTTCTTGAGGAGGCGGCCGCCATCGAAGAAAAGCGCGGCGTGAAGTTCAGTTTCGACGACGTCATCGTGGGCGAGGCGGCAAGCCCTGACGAAGCCCTCTTCAACCGTCTCGTCAAGGCCGCGAAGGATCACGGCATTCCTCACCTTGCGATGGCGAGCGGCGCCGGCCACGACGCTGCGGTCATGACGAGCGCGGGCGTGCCCACGTGCATGCTCTTCGTCGCCAACCAGAACGGGTCCCACAACCCGCATGAGGCGATGCGAATTTCGGATTTCCTCTCAGGTGCGGAAATTCTCATGCGCGCCGTCGTGGATTATGATTGACGGCAACGGGAGCCATTCTCCCTTGCAGATCGCCTGCGGCGGTTCCATGAGTCAGGACCGCGCGTCGTAACGTTTAGGGGACATCGCCCATAACATTTCGTTACAGGCGGCGATAATATTATCCCACGTGCTTATGCGTGACAGTAAAAATCAGAAAGGAGGACGCACATGGCCAAGGATCATTCTCACAAGTCTGCCGTCGAACCCACCGGCGGCTGCACCCTTGAAGTCGCAGACCTTGAAAGGAAGCCCTCCTATCCTGTGGCTCCCCTTGAACCCAAGCATGTCGAACCTCATTCGTTCGACTCGATGACGCAGGTCGTCACCTATCTTCGCGACAAGCTTCGCGACACGCCGCTCGTCTCCCCCGAAGAGTCGGCCGCTGAAGTGTTCAAGATGCTCAACCGCGACCTGACGCAGACGGAACGTGACGCGCTCTTCAAGCTGCTGCTCGTCAAGGAGGCGCATCAGGCGGGCCTCTTCCCGAAGAAGCCCATCGACATGAACGCTCTTTCGGACAAGCTCCGCGAAGGCGCCTATCCGTACAAGAACCGCTACCCGAACAAGCTCTATGAGAAGGAACTCTATGACCTGCAGGTCGAGCTTCTGAAGCTTCAGGACTGGGTCAAGCGCACGAACTCGAAGATCATCGTGCTCTTTGAAGGCCGTGACGCGGCCGGCAAGGGCGGCACGATCCGCCGCTTCACCGAGAACCTCAATCCTCGCGGCGCGCGCACGGTGGCCCTTTCGAAGCCGACCGAGAATGAAGCGGGCCAGTGGTACTTCCAGCGCTATTGCGCGCACCTGCCCAATCCTGGCGAGATCTGCTTCTTCGACCGCTCCTGGTACAACCGCGCCGTGGTCGAACCCGTGATGGGATTCTGCACGCCCGAGCAGACCGAAATCTTCCTCAACGAAGTGACGGGCTTCGAGCAGTCACTCATCAGGGGCGGCACGCACATCATCAAGTTCTGGCTCGCCGTGAGCCAGGACGAACAGCGCCGCCGCTTCCGCGAACGCCGCGAGAACCCGTTGAAGCGCTGGAAGCTCTCTCCCGTCGACATCGCGTCCATGGACCGCTGGGACGACTATTCGAAGGCCATTCGCCGCATGTTCCAGATGACCGACACGGCCGAAACGCCCTGGACGGTGATCCGCAACGAAGACAAACGCCGCGGTCGTCTCAACGCCATCCGCGTGCTGCTGCAATCGATTCCGTACGACAACCGCGACATGAAGAAGGTGGGCAACATCGACCCGCTCATCGTCGGTCGCGCAGGCAGCCTCTTCGCCTCTAACGGTGATCCGCTGCGCTTTGACATCAACAACGAGATCGGCAACAGCTGATCGACCTGAAACCGTTGTTTCGATGGCCCGCAGATACGACATCTTCGGGCCCTTTGATTTTTCACCCTCCTCTTATCGCTGACCGTGGGCTTTCGGCCACTGCCGCACGTCATGCGAACTGAATCGGGCGTTTGGCGCCCGATCGGGAACGATGCCCCCAAAGCGCGCGCCCCACATATAAAATTATGCGCTTTGCGCCTCTGAAGGCCCGGCTGCCGTCGGCAGAAGGTGCGATTTCAGGCGTTGATTCCTGCAACTTTTGCGAAACAGCAGAGCCTTTTTTGGGCGGAATCCATGTCCCGCAACGGGTTCAAAGTGACGGAACCTTGCAGAAATCCGCCTCATGTAAGCTGTTTGCCCTATGTAACCATAAGCTACATGTCCATATAATCCTATTCAAGGGCATCGGTCACAAGGCCCGCACCGTCTCTGCTGAACACGACGGACGGTCCCGAAGGCGCCCCACACAAGAGTCCTACAACACCTCCCGCATTAGAAAAGCTATGCAAAACACAGACAACAAGCGCTTTGTCGCGATCGGCCTGATGCTGTTCGCGATCCTGTTCGGCGCAGGCAATCTCATCTTCCCCGCCTCCATGGGCCAGGCTTCCGGCGATCACTTCGTTTGGGCTTTCATTGGCTTCTGCATTACGGGTGTAGGCCTTCCCCTTCTCGCCATCATGGCGATGGCTTATGCGGGATGCAATGACCTGCAGGAGGCTGCCGGCCGCGCACATCCCCTTTATGGTCTGTTCTATACGGTCGTGGTCTACATGTCCATTGGCCCCTGCTTCGCCATTCCGCGTACGGGCACGGTGGCTTTTGAAATCGGCCTGCGTCCCTTCCTCACCGAAGGTCAGGTTGAAATGGGCCTGTGGATCTTCCTCGTCCTCTTCTTCGTGGTTTCCTACTGGCTTGCCGCCACGCCGCAGAAGCTCGTCGACCGCGTCGGCAAGATCCTGACGCCGGCCCTCGTGCTCACGCTCGGTGCTCTGATCGTCAAGTCCGTCGTAGATCCGCTCGGCGTTCCGCAGGCCGCCCAGCCGAACTATGCGGGCGTCCTCACCGCCACGGTTGCGGGCATCCTTGACGGTTACAACACGCTCGACGCCATCGCCGCGTTCGTCTTCGCCACGCTCGTCACGAACTTCGTCCGTGAAGGCGGTGCCAAGACCGCGAAGGAAGTCACCTCCCAGGTCTACAAGTCCGGCATCCTCGCCGTGTCGCTCCTCGCCGTGATCTACTTCTTCATCGCGAAGATCGGCGCTGAGTCCGTCACCGCCATCGGCATGCAGGACACGGGTGCTCCTGTGCTCGCTGAAACCGCCAAGATCCTCTTCGGCAACTTCGGCGCCATCCTTCTCTCGGTCATCGTGCTGCTCGCCTGCCTGACGACGTCCATCGGCCTCATCACCTGCTGCGCCGCCTACTTCATGCGCATCGTCGGCCGCCTGACGTACAAGCAGTACTGCCTGCTCTTCACGATCGTCTCGTTCCTGATCGGCATGTTCGGCCTCAAGACCATCATCGTCTCCACGATCCCGGTCCTGATGTTCGTCTACCCGCTCTGCGTGATCCTGATCGTGCTGCTCTTCACGGACAAGCTCTTCGACGGCCGCCAGTGCGTCTACGCCTTCACCACCGCCTTCACGTTCGTGATGGCCGCGGTCTCTGGTCTCGAAACCGCCGGCGTGAACCTCGGCGCGATCTCCGAAGCCATCAAGGCCTACGTCCCGTTCGCCCAGTATGGCCTCGCCTGGGTCCCGTTCGCCGTCACCGGCTACGTCCTCGGCCTCGCCTACAAGGCCGCCGTCCCCTGCAAGGCCTGCTGCAAGCCGGCCTGACAACCTGACTCTCAAGTGAAGCCCCCGGTCAGGACTCACTGAGAAAACCCAAAGGGCCTCGCACTTTTCCCCGAAGCGCGGGGCCTTCTCTTTTCCGGCTTTCGAGCTTTTGCGCCTCTCTTCACCTTATTCGAGGACCTCTCCGCCTCCTTCAGGGGATCCCTGCAGCAGACCGTCTGCGTGGTCCGATTCTCTTTCAGATAAACTACGGGCACCGTTCCCCCATCAAGGATCCATCGCATGCTCCGATTTCCCGTTCCCGGCGCGCCTCTGACGCCCACAGACAACGAGCGTACGCTCATGAAGCCCCTCATCCGCATCCTGGAAAAAGGCGGCATCCGCTGGGGCATCGGCTGCGCCGACTGGCTCCCCATCGATCCGCAGCACTGCGCGGCCGAGATCGGGCTCAATCTCAGGCACGTCAAGCTGAGTGAAATTGGGGATACGGCCGAACTCGAAGCCTTTTTTGATGAGTTTGCCAATCCGGAAGCGCCCTGCCTCTTCCTTTCCGACATCGACGTTCCCGTCCTTGCGGCCTGGTACGACGAGGAGGAGCGAGAGGCAATGCGCGGGATCATCGTGCGCGGGCTTGCACGCATCGCCGCGACACATGGACATCATTTCATCGTGACGGGCCTCACGAGCCTCACAAAGGACATCTGCCGCGAAGCGTTTGAGAACGCCGAGCTTCTTGCGCCTCACGAGACAGAGGAGCTCTTCACGATCTCCCATGAGCAGGTCGGCCTTCTCTACGGCGCGGACCTTGCCCGCATCTCCGAGGAAAGGACAATGGTTCCCGACCTCGTCATGATGGAGCTGGACCGCCATGCCGCACTCGGCGCACGCTACGTCGAACCGTACATTCTTCAATGGGTTCGCCAGGGGAAGGCCGGGATCCTCCCGCCCGTGTCCGGCGCGCTCACGCCCCGCTTCCTCGAGCGACTCCAAAACGCAGGCCTGATGGATCTGAAGCGCATGGCGCTCTTTCAGGAAATCCCCGCTGTTTTCGGCAAGGATAGGCTCGACCTTCTTGCCGAGGCGATGGTGACGCTCGGCTTCTGGACGCCGCTTCCCGCCGGGGCTGCGGACGAGCAGCCTGACGATGTGAGGCTCTACGATTACGCCTCCGTCTGGGGCGTTCGCCTGCTGGCCGTCCTGGCGCTCAGGTTCGTGATGAGCGAAGGAGCCGACTGGATGACGCCCACGCGCGAACTCATGCGAGCCATGTGGTCGGGCGAGCCCAACGAGGCCATGGATGCCCTCTGCGAAATGCTTGACTGCATCGAGGACCAGGATGCCGACCTCGACATCGGCGGACTTTGCGCCGCCTGCATCCTCGCGCTCGACCTTGACCTCACGCGCGTGGTCAATGAAGATGAAGGCCTCGACATCCTCGCCGTGAGGCTCCCGGGCGGCATCTGCGAGCTCGTCTTCGCGCCCGAGGATCGTGATCCCGCCGAACTCGGAAGCCCCGACGGCACGCCCCGCATGGTCCTTACCATCGGTTGACGCGCGTTCTTCTTCTCCTTTGGGGAACTTCCTGAGCGCTTTCGAAGGGCCTGTCTCTCCATTCCGAGGGCAGGCCCTCTTTTCATGGCGGATGATGCCTTGTCCTGAACAAGCGTTCCCCTCTAAGCGCCCGTCCCGCAGGGATGGAGCCGCAAGGCACGTGTTGCAAAAGCGAGACAGTGCGTTCTTCGGACTTCGACCTTCGACGTCTGGGATAAAGCGCCTCCCCTTTCAATTTGTCCTGTTTTTTGAATAGAGTTCCCCAAAGGGAATTCTATTCAAGTGAGCTTATCGGCCTTGGCTCTGGTACCAGAGCTCGATTTCGCGCGGATTCTCGCCCGGCCCCGCGGGTACGCGCGAAGCGGTGAGTTCGTCTCGGGTGAGCGGTCGGATGTCGGTGATGACGAGTGGAAGCATCTTGTGCTTCACTTGGACGTAGAAGGTCCCGACCACCTCTACGTCGGTGACGACAGCATCGCTGTTGCGTCGCCAGACGTGGATTTCCTTCTTGACGGTGGGCGTCATGTAGGGGCGGTCATTGAGATTGCTGCAAAACGACGGCCTCGTCGCCACCCATTCCCACACGTAGCCCTTCTGGTCGGGATGGCGCACGTGGTCGTTCATACGGCGAAGGGGCCGGCCGTAGACGGCGACGAAGTCGCGCACGTAGGTCTTCCCTTTGGCCGTTGCCTTGAGCGCCTCCGGGGTGAAGACAGTGCCCGGCATCATGCGGTTGTCGGCGTGTTGTTGGGGACCGCTGCAGCCTGCGAGCATCGGAGCTCCGAGAGAGGCGCTGAGAATGGCCGCGGCCTTTCCGAGCGTTCTGCGGTTGAAGTCAATCGTCATCCTTGCTACTCCGAGAAATGATCGAGCTCGGCGGGCGTGAGCGGCCTGAAGCTGTGTGGCGCGTCCGTGCCGACAAGTGGCGCGCGGTAGATGTAGAAGACGCCCGTGAATTCATGCCGCTTCACGACGCCCGTCTTGTCGAACCAGATGCGCAGGTTCTTCTGCGTGATAGGAAATTCCGAGATCGGGTTGAAGGGGATGAAGTTCTTGGCGGAGGGGCGTCCCCTCATCCAGCTGTAGTGGCGAACGATCTCGTGGCCCATGTGGATTTCATAGTCGGGTTCGCCGAGCTCCGCATCGATCTGCGCCATGGTGGTCCGGCCGTCGATGATGAGCCTCGCGGCCTTCTCGGTCGAGAGGTCACGCACCTCGCCGCTTCCGACGGCACAGCCGCCGAGCATCGAGGCGCAGGCTGCCAGAAGCAGCAGAGTGCGGACGCGGCCAGCGACGGTCCGCGGGCCCCTTGTGGTTCCTTCCGGCAAGGTCTTCTCCTTTTGTAGCGCTCGTTCAGTCCTGTGCGTGCCCGGTGCGATGAAATTCATTTTGAACTCGCTCGGGTCCCATTGAACACCCCTCGCTTCGCGCAGAGGCAGCCTCAAGGGGGCCGACAGCCCAAAACGAGCGTGGTTCAGGGGAAGTTCCTGACCAACGTTCACACTTTTGCCGCGCAAATTTCATTAAGTCGAGTTATTATAATTGTCATGAGCGTCGGCGTGGTTCTCACGCCCCGTTCAGCATTTTTCAAAGTGTTGGCCTCCGGAGGTAAAGGTCATGTCCGACAACGATAAGAACCGCATCAAGATCAAGCTGCCCGCCGTCTCCTACGACATCGTGAAACTTGCCGCCACTCTCACCGGTACGTCCGTGAAGTCCTTCGCGGCCCAGGCGGTGATCAACGCAGCCCTGCACGTCACGGCTGAAATCGAAAACCGCTCCCTCGGCTCCAACATCGAAGCCGACATTCATCTCACCGAGGAAGAGGCTCAGGCTCTTCTTGCCCTCGTCGAAAGCCTCGACACGCACGACGGCAAGGACGAAGACGTCGAGGAAGCCACCGCCGAGGACTTCGAGGAAGAAGAACCGGCGGAATGCGAATGTGATTGCAAAGCCGAATGCAAGTGTGACTGCGACTGCAAGTGCGAGGACGACGCCGAATGCAAGTGCGAAGAGTCCGAAAAGGCTGAAGAGCCTGCCGCTGAGGCCGCTCCCGCTGCCCAGCCCAAGGCCAGGCACGGCCGCAACCACCGCTGATCTTTCGACTTGAGTCCCTTGTC
>UMIE01005599.1_pt1 | contig 19620 bp, 13 predicted proteins | sample 1965711 | NCBI WGS metagenome assembly UMIE01 (sample SAMEA4836116, study PRJEB28245) | human gut metagenome | biome: gut microbiome; material: fecal sample | place: Denmark | collected 2008 | reverse complement strand
TACGTCGGCGACGACGGCACGCCCCGCCTCAACGTCCTCGACCTGCAGCGCGAGATCCGCACCTGCCCGAAGCCCGTCGTCGCCATGGTGGCAGGCTGGTGCGTGGGCGGCGGTCACGTCCTTCACATGATGTGCGACCTCACGATTGCCGCCGAGAACGCCATGTTCGGTCAGACGGGGCCGCGCGTCGGTTCCTTCGACGGCGGCTGGGGCGCATCCTACATGGCACGCATCGTCGGCCAGAAGAAGGCACGCGAGATCTGGTTCCTCTGCCGCTTCTACAACGCAAAAGAGGCCCTTGACATGGGGCTCGTCAACACGGTCGTTCCGCTTGAGAAGCTTGAAGCCGAAACCGTCCAGTGGTGCCGCGAGATGCTTGCCAACTCCCCGCTCGCCCTCCGCTGCCTCAAGGCCGCCCTCAACGCCGACTGCGACGGCCAGGCGGGCCTGCAGGAGCTCGCGGGCAATGCCACGCTCCTCTACTACATGACCGAAGAGGGCCGCGAAGGCAAGAACGCCTTTCTTGAAAAACGCCGTCCCGACTTCTCGAAGTTCCAGCGCCTGCCCTGAGGCTGACATGCCCTCTCTCACCACGGGCGCCGGCCCCTCAATGAGCGTCGCCGCCCTCGCACTCTCCGAGCCCGACCGCACGGCCGTTGTCGACGTCTCCCGGCGCATCACATGGGCGGAACTCGCCCGTCTCGTCTCGGATCGTACGGCCTCGCTTTTGCAGTCCGCTCCCGGCCGCCCGGCCTTCCTCATCCCAAAGCCCGACCTGAACGGCCTCGTCGACATCCTTGCCCATTGGGAGGCGCACATGCCCGCGGTCCTCGTCTCGCCCAAACTCACTTCTGCCGAGCAAGACGCCCTCAAATCCCACGCGGACTCCATCGCAGAACCTCTTCCCGACGGCACCGCATTCGTGGTCTTTACGTCTGGAACGACGGGCCTTCCGAAGCCCGCCATCCTCACGCGCGAGTCCCTGACGGCAGGCGCCAGAGCAATGATCCGCGCCCTTCGCATGACCTCGTCCGATGTCTTGCAGCTCTCGCTCTCGCCCGCCCGCGTGGGCGGCCTCGGGATCATCATGAGAACCCTGGCCGCAGGCTGCATGATCGCGCTGTCTCCGGGCTTTTCGGGCGCCCGCTTTCCCGAGACCCTCGCCCGAGACGGCGTGACATTCGCCTCGCTCGTCCCCACCATGCTGGCCGACGTCCTCGAGCGCAATCCGGACTGGCGCAATCCGCCCCACTTGCGCGCCATCCTCATTGGTGGCGCCCCATTCCCCGACTGTCTTCGCGCCGAAGCCGCCCGACGCGGCATTCCCATCATGACGACCTACGGCATGACCGAAACAGGCAGCACCTCCGCGGTCTCGGCCTACGAAACCCGCCTCTCGCCTGCCCCTGTCGGCGAAGTGCCGCTCGCGGGCACCTCGTTCAGGACCGTCGACGGCGTCCTCTGCCTCAAGGGACCGATGCTCTTTTCCGGCTACTGGGGACGCCCCGCACCCGTTCATGACGGCTGGTTCGAGACGGGCGACGCCGGACTCGTCAATCATGACGGTTCAATCCGCATCCTCGGGCGCACCTCCGACATCATTATCACGGGCGGCGAAAAGGTCGTTCCCTCCGAAGTCGAGTCGGCCCTTGAATCTCTCCCCGGGATTCGCGAGGCGCTCGTAGTCGGCATGCTCGATGAAAAGTGGGGGCAGATCGTCACGGCTCTTCTCGTCTCCGACACCGATCCCCATCCGCAGTCTGACACCATCGTCCGCGGACTTGCCGCACGCCTCGCCCGCTGGAAGTCTCCTCGACGCATTGCATGGGTGAATTCCCTCCCGCTCACCTCCGCGGGCAAGCGCAACCGCAACCCCGAGGTTCTTCGGGACCTTGAATTCGACGTTCTGCGCTACAGACACTCAACCGAAGCCCCGTTGTAATCCGCCTCCCCGGATATCGTCTCCTCCCCTTTTTGTCTTTTCCAAAGGGCCGCTGCGGACATCTGCACCGCCGCGGCCCGTTTTTCATGACCGCCGGCCACTACGCACTCACAATTGCATTCGAGCCGCCGCGCCCCTCTTTAGGAACGGAGACACGATGTCCTCAGAGCGTCAGGCGCAGTCGTCCTAGCGTTTCCACACTTTCCCGTTCGGGACCGATAGCGAGAATCTTTCTCAAATGCTTTTGTCACAAGGGTTTTTCCGGCGATACCTTGCGTGAAGCCCGTTCCCTAGCGGGACTTCAACCTTTGAAGTCTCAAAGGCCTTCGTTCCTTGGTGTCAGTTGTTTCACTCGTCAAATTTTGATCATCGAAAAATGACCGTTGTAAAATAGCAACAGCTATCAAACGATCGAACAACCGCACAAAATTTTGCCTCACCCCCTTTAAATACACTGCGTTTCAGTCGATCTCATATGTATCAACCTAATTAATTTGGACGTATTAGGGTTTTTACCCCCCCGCCAACACCAATCCCTTAAACTTCGCCATGCGCAGTTTTCGCAAGAGAACCTTCGCATTCGTTTTTTCTTCCCAAAAGGAATAATTGACATGAATTCGACATTCAAGGTTGTTTTCAACAAGGCGCGCGGCGCCTTGATGGTTGTAAATGAAGTTACGTCCTCCGTGCAGGGCAAGGGCACGAAGACGGTCGTGGCCGCTGCGGTCGCGACGATGCTCGCCGGTGTTGCCGGCTCCACGATGGCTGCCGAATGGGTTGAGGCTCCGAAGGATGCCGCGACGTCCGCCCCTGCTGATTGGAAGCTTGACAAGAACGCCTACCACTTCTCGACGAAGAATACCGAAGCCCCCGGAGCCTTCCTCGGCGCCTCCGAAAAGGACAAGACCTTCACGTTCGACAAGTCTCTTTGGGTGAACGGTGTTGAGAAGGACACCCGCGCCACCGGTCTCTGGGCTGCCAACGGCTCCACGATCAAGAACACCGGCAAGATCTACGTGACGGGCAAGACCTCCTGGCAGAACCACGCCATGGGTGCCGCCGACGGTGCTAAGGCCATCAACGCAGGCACCATCGTCGCCAAGAACGCCTACGGCATGTTCATCGGCACTTCCGAAAACGGCACTAAAACGCCGACCATCCAGAACGACGGCAGGATCGTCGTTGAAGGCCAGGGTGCCGGCTTCGAACTCGGCGGTGCTGGTGTCAAGGGCATCGGCATCAACAACGGCACGATCACCGTCGGCGAAGTCTTCGACAAGAATAAGGGTAAGGACGAGTGGGCTCACGGCGTTCTGATCAACACCGCCACGAACACCTTTGAAAACAACGGCACTATCAACGCTACCGCCGAGGGTACGTCCGCGATTGAAGTCAAGGACGGCGCTACGACGACCACCCTCAACTTCGGTGAAAAGTCCGATGTCAACGGCTTGATTCACCTCGCCGCCGGCACCGTCAACATGACGTTCAACGGCACGCAGGACGAACTGACGATCAAGACCGAACAGCAGGCAAATTATGGTAACAGCTCCAATCCTACGAGCTGCGCACCTCTTGCCGTGAACTTGACGCTTGACAAGGGCGCCAACATCACGCTCGCTGATCGTCAGGGCAGCACCTATGAAAGCGTGAACATTGCCGACGGCAAGCTCACGGCCTCCATCTGGCACGACACCAACGAATATGGTGAAAAGAAGGAACAGCTCCAGAACGACAACAAGTTCAAGAATGTGACGGTTGGTGAAAAGGGCGTCTTCAACATCACCAAGCTCAATTCCGGTGGTGACAAGGATCAGACCAAGACCAATGCAAAGCCTCACAATACGTTGCTCATCAAGGACATGAAGCTCACCCTTGACGGAGGTGCTCTGCAGGTTGCCGGCCAGAACTATACCGGTGCCCTTAAGGTTGGCATGAGCAGTGAAAACGGCGCCGACACGTTGACGATCAATGCCGGCAACTACAATTTCGAAAGCCTCAAGGTCCAATGTTGTGACCGTCGCCGGCGGCTCGCTGACGGTTGGCGACGTTGAAATCACAGGCAAGCGTCATGGCAAGCTCGCCTTGACCGGCGGCACGACTTCCGTCAACGGCTCCTTCACGACCGTTCAGGAGGCCATTGAGCTCAACGGCGGCACGCTCGTGACTTCGGGTGCCAATCTCTTCACCAAGGGTGAAGAGGCTGATGCTGAATACGCCACCACCGACGCTTGGAAGCACGTAACGGCCACGAAGGGCGTTGTCGAGTTGACCGACACCGGCTTTGAATACAGCCTTGCCGACCTTAAGAAGGGCCAGGAACTCCTGAAGCAGGATGGTTCGGTGAAACTCGTTCTCAACGGCACGTTCAAGCTCGGTAAAAATGAAAAGCTCGACGCTGGTTCCGTTTCCAACCTGGTTCTTGCTGACCAGACCGGTACCGCTTCGGACAGCGTAACGGAAGCCTTCAAAGTCACCGCCGCCACCACGCTCGGCGCTCTCGACTTCACGGCCGTGACTGAATCCGAAACGAACAAGAATGCCGATTCCATTGCACTCGGCAACGGCACCAATACGCTTACCCTCGCCGGCAACGGCGGCGACGTCTTCAAGAACCTCGGCGCCAAGGTCACCACGGTCACCACGGGCGACCTCGTCCTCGGTACGACCGGCAACTCCGGACACGTTAACGTTGAGAACCTTGCTGCCAAGACCCTCACGGTTGTCGGTGCCTTTGACGCTGAAAACGTGTCCTTCACGGCCGACAGCTCGATCAAGGAAGGCGCCCTCCTTGACGTTGCCACGCTCACGAGCAAAAGCAATACGATGACGCTCGAAGGCACGCTCGTTGCCGACGTGATCGATGCCAACGTTACGGTTGAAGATTCCGGCGTCCTCGTCCTCGGTGAACGCCAGCCTGCCCCGTCCACGCGCGCTCTGCTCGCTGAAACCCCTGCCGCCCCTGAATTCGTTGATCAGATTCAGAAGGTTGTCACCGCCAATAAGGCCGGTGCTCTCGTGACGACGAACATGCAGGGTGAGGCCCTCTTTGCCGCCGCTGCCGGCGACCTCTTCGACGCTGAAAAGAACGTCGGTCTCTATGTTGATCATACGATCGGCGTTGATGACACGACCGGCAAGCTGATTGTCGGCAATCCGATCGACGACAAGGGAAATGGTACTGTCGCCATCGCCAAGGACGCCGTTGTCGTGATCGACACGAAGAAGTTCGGCGCAGAAGACACGGTCTTCGACGCCAAGCTCTACCTCTCCGGTGACGCTCCCGTCATCCTCTCCGGTCTGACGACGAACACGAGCTTCATCCTCGCGACGGAAACGGGCAGCGGCGATGCCAAACCGGGCATCAATCTCATCGACAACAACGTCTTCTTTAAGGGCGACCTGAACAAGGCTGAAAACGGCAGCCTCATCGTCAGCACCGTGTTCAACGACAAGGTCACCGATGACGCCGAACTCAACGACGTGATCAAGACCCAGCTCGACGGTTCTCACAACCAGAAGAACGCCGACGTGCTGGCCGCCATCGCCGATACGACGAAGAAGGCCGGTCTGGTGAACAAGGAAGGTACGGCCCTCACCGACAAGGGTGTTCAGGCTGTTGAGGAATACCTCGTCGCTCCGCTCACGGCCGGCGCCCTCAACCTCGCCTACGACGCCACCGCCCAGGTGAACGCCGTTGTCGAGAACCGCGTCCTTGAAAAGGCTGATGGCGTCTGGGCTGACGTCTTCTACGCCTCCAACAAGGATTCCGAACGCTACGGCGATTTCGGCTACAGCGCCGACATCACCGGCGGTACGCTCGGTGTTGACACGACCGTCTCCTGCGGTGCCAAGATCGGTGCTGCGTTCACGATCGGTCAGGGCGATGCCGACAGCGAAGGCACGGTCCACGGCTACTCCACGGACGCCGACTTCTACGGCATCTCGCTCTACGCCGGCCGCAACGTTACCGACACGAGCCTGCGCATTTCGGGCAACCTGTCCTACCTGATGTTCGAAAACGACATCAAGGGATCGGTCGCCGGTGCCTCCGCTGACGAATCCCTCGACGGCAAGGCCTTCACGGCCGGTCTGCGCGCCGACTGGACAGCTTACGAAGGCGCCTTCACGGTCGCCCCGCACGCCGGCCTGCGCTACACGTTCCTTGAAATGGACGACTACCGCGACCTCGAAATCGGCGACATGAACGTCGTTGAAATGCCGTTCGGCGTGAAGGTCTCCGGTGCGTTCGAACCGGCCGCCGGCTGGACCCTCCAGCCGTCCGTCGACTTCACGGTCGTTCCGCAGCTCGGCGACAAGGATGTCGATACGGTCCTCGGTTCCGTTGACGTCATCGACAACCTCTACAACACCGAACTCGGCGTTGAGGCTGCCACCGGCAACTTCTCGTTCGGTCTGAGCTACAAGTACGGTTTCGGCAAGGAAGACCGCAAGAACCAGTCGCTCAACCTGAACGCCCGCTACATGTTCTGATAGATCCCCCCGCATGGAGCCTTCCGGCTCCTGCGGATGATCAAATCTGAACGCAAGCCTGAGGCCCCGCGTCCTTCACCGGATGCGGGGTCTTTTTACTGTCTCCATTCGGAGTTCCCCCGGCTCTGCCTCAACGCCTCGTCAGCGTCCCGCTTGCGTTTGAATACGGTTCGGAAATCACGCCGTCCCGCATTTCGCGTTGCTTTTAGGTAGACTTCGGAAAAACGCCCGCACGTCCTCAGGCTTGTCAATCGACGTGCCGGGCCAAAGCTTAGATAGAGGAGAAAACCATCATGATCAACCGCCGCCGCTTCATCCAGGCGTCCGCCCTGCTCATCGCCGGCACCTCCACGCTCGCCCTCACGGGCTGCGGAAGCCCCAAAACGCCTGAAGACGTCGCCTGCGCCTTCGTGCGCGCCCTTTACCGCGGTGATGCCGCCGAGGCCACGAAGTTCTTCCACGTTCCCGCCGACGCCAGGGACGCCGAGGTGAAGATCGCCGAAGCCAAGATCAGCGAAAGCGCCGCCCAGGCCAAGGACTCCGCCACGAAGCAAGGCGGTCTTCGCGACGTCTCCATCATGGAACCCGTCGCCAAGGAAGCTGTTGAGACCGGCAAGTGTCGCGCCCGCGTCAAGGTGGCCTTCGGCAACGGCTCGAGCAAGGTCGAGACCGCACAGCTCATCAAGACCGAGAAGGGCTGGCTCGTAACCTTCGGCCTCTGACTCCATTCTCATGAATGCCCGCACGGCGGCTCTCCTCACGGCAGCCGCCGTTCTCATGTCCACAGGGATCGTCCTCATGCATGAGGACGTCAAGGGTGAGCTCATCGAAGTCGCGACCGTGCTTCTTCCAGGGCTTCAGGAGGCACCGTCCGCCGAAGTCCCCACGGGCGTCACGCTTGACGACCTCGCCCCCTGCGGCAGTCTCAGGACCGGCGATCTGGTCTTTCGCAGGGGCTTCGGAACGGAGAGCCGCCTCATCATCGAGGCTCAGGGTCCCAACAGGGCGCCCTTCTCTCACGTCGGCATGGTTGTTTCCGAGCATCCCGTGATGATCGTGCACGCCACGACATCCGACGATCCGGCACACCCAAACAGCGTCATCAGCTCCAGCCTTCCTGAGTTTCTCTCCATGGGCGACATGGCGGGCGTTGCGAGACCCGCCTGGAGCGATGCTCTCAAGGCGGCAGCTGCAGGACGTGCAAGAGGCATGACGGGCGTAGCCTTCAGACTTGTGCCGGACGATCCCGATGCACTCTACTGCACGACGCTAATTGAAAAGTCCTTCGAGCCTGATCTCAAGCTTGACCTTCCCCGCGACGTCGTCAAGGTCCCCGTTGTGGGCGGCTCGTATCTCTTCCCTGCCGCGCTCTGGGAGGCGAACGGCATGATGCATGTCTGCGTGATCGGGAAGCAGGAGACGAGCAAGCCGTGACTCTCGTCGTCCGAGCCTGTAGAATCTTCGGACCATCTCAGAATCACGACCAACCAGGCAATCATTTCTACAAAGGCCCTCATGCAGTTCGGCTTTCCCCGAGATCGACAGCTTCGCTACGCAGACTTCGCCAGGCTCCGTCCCGCCCAGAAGCGCGGTCGCGCGTTCATGTACCTGAAGCTCGCCACGCTCTACACGAAGTACTGCCGCACGTACCGTCCCAAGTTCCTCAGGACCGTTGCGATGGTGGCCGCCGTGCTTGGCGCCGGCGCGGTCATGCAGTCCGCGCACATGATGCCCGACTGGATTCCCGTCTGGTTCCTCGGCGTCCTCGCCTGGAACCACTCGGTAGTGCGTGCACCCGACCTGCACCCGAACGTCCTCTTCTTTCTTCGTGATGCGGGCGCCACCACGGCCTCGATCATTCCTGCCGACCTTCTTCGTGACAAAGGACCGCTCCTGATGCTCATCTGGGTCGTCACGGGCTACATGTCCGGTGAATGGCTGAGCCTCAATGCGGGCATGACGGGCTTCATCCTCATGACCTTCTTCGTCTCGACCTTCCGCATCATCCGCATGATGAACGGCAACCTCGAGGCGTTTGTCCTCGTGGGCGAAAAGGTGATGGAGATCGCCGAGGATGCCAGGGCGGATCTCGCGGCGCAGGCGCGCGAGGAACAGGCATGCCGGGAGGACGAAGGCAGCTGATCGGCCAGTTGAGGATTTGCGTCCCATGCATTTCAACTGCCATGTGATAAATGATTCTGGTCAGCCTCGCCGAACGCCAGTCCCGAAAACGAGAAGAAGGGCAACCACAGTGAGAAGAAGTCCCATCCAGTCGCGATCGATGATCTGCTTCAGAGCAACAAGCGTCACCAGCACTGCGACGAGCATGACAACACCGTTCATGACTCACCTCTCACTTGATATTTTGCATTTCATTCCCACTCCGCCGGCATTGCCTCGGGTGCAAAGCGCATTTCCATTACGACAGCGTCCTGCACGACTTCCTTGATTTGCTCAAGCCGAACGTCCAACGCTTCCACGACCTCGGGCGCCCTGGCGAGGTCATCGACCGTGATCACCAGCACCTGCGCCCCGTACTCATTCCGGGTCGACGACCAGCGCTGCACGGCATCAAGTCCCGTGAGCAGCTTCTCGATCGGCTCGACAACGGCGGCATCCACGCCCTTCGTCAGATACGGTTCGGCCTTGGGCGAAATCTTGATGATGATTTCGCTGGGCTCAGTCGAGGGCAGCCCCCAATGGAAGTCGGCCTTGCTCTCGTCCATGTCCCGTCCGTTGGCGGTCGTCTTGAGAATGCCTTCGGGCGTGAGGCGAAATTCGAGCGTCGTTTCGTAGGCATCCTCGCCGACCCGTTTCACAGCGCCCTCCTTCTCCAGCGCTTCGACATACTGACGCAGATCGCGGTTGAGCGCATCAACCGAACCCGGCACCGGTCCTTTGCCGGTATCGACAAAAGAGACCCCGGTCTCAAACTTTCCGCCGGGGAACCCATGGTTGACGAAGCTGCCCTTGAGCGTCAATTCGGCGCCGGCCCAGGCTAACCGGAGGTCACGGACCACCCCCTCCACATTCCCCTGCATCGAGGCGGCGAAAATGTCCGTCATGCTTCCGTCGGGACAAATGCCGGGCAGGTCCGCCATATCCGAGCCCAGTACGAAATGCGCTGAGAGGCACGGCAGCCAGACATTCGGAGGCGTGTACAGGCCGGCATCAAACCGCAGGTCGAAAACCGGCAGCTCCGAATCGTTGATGTTGACGTCCCGGATGTCGAACTTGAAGTCGGTCGCATTACGCAGGCGGCCTGCCTCCTCCTCAGGCGTCACCGTGAGGCTGTAGCTCAAGGGCCCCATGCCGAGCGGCATGAGCTCGCCCTTGACAAAATCACCTGCGGACGAATAGGAAAAGGCAAACTTGAGGGGTGACTCTGCATAGACGTACTCGAAGGTCTTCTCAGCACTCTTGACATGACCACCCTCCCATCGGCTTTCGGAGGCCCCCAGCCGTCCGGAGACAGTCAGCCCCGTCAACGCACGGCGCGCGTGATCAAAGCCTATGTCAGCCGTGACACGGCCGTCGCCGATCGTCTCCTTTTCATCCGACGCACCGCGCCAGACAACCTCAGCCTCTTCCGGACTCATCAAGGGACTGAAGACGAACCGAATCCGAGGATCAGCCTTGACGAGAATCGCAGCATCCGGATCCGAATTCGCTACGGGCTCGAAGCTGACCGAAGGCCGGAGACCCGGTCTGAAGCGACCGTTCATAACCAGAAAGGATTCGGTCAGGCCGTCTTCCGTGCGAAATCCCAGGCGCAGCACCAGATCGCGCTGCAGAAGACCGCCGTCCCGGCGCTCGAGCTCAAGCGCGAACAAACCCATGCCGCGCTCGAGGCGGCTGTCCGTCATCCGGTCGAACGCCTGAAGCTGCCACCAAAGGAGGCCTCCGAACGCGGCACCGCCGCAAAGAACGGTGCCGGCAGCCAGCCGCATGCAGGTTTTCCTGTTGAAGTTCATCGTCATTTGATATTTCTCCTCATTGCAGCCTTTTGACTAGCAGCCACACGCTGCAGACGACCAGAATGGTTCCGAGCATGAGGAAGACCGCACGGAGCAGCCCGCGCGTCAGAAGCGGCGCATGAGGCTTGCCCGTCGGATCGCACAGCCAGTTCCAGTCACGGATCGCACCGATGATGCAGAGGCTTCCGAACAGCAGGCATATGACGTCGTTCCATTCTACGAACAGTTTCTCGACAAAGGCGTTCACGACCCGCTCTCTTGATTTGATGACGACGGGCATTTGACGATTGAGCCGGACTTGTTAATGCAGAACCAGTCGCCGTCCTCCCATCGATGATATTCTCCTTCCGACCCGGGCACTGCCGCAGGATGACCGCTCAAGGTCACCCTGGCAACGCCGTTCGCAAAAGGCAGACCAAAGGCAAATCGGGGCGCGATGCGAACGACGCCGTATGCATCGGCATAGCCGATGCGACCGTGGTCATCCACGACTCGATAGAGCCCGTCGGAGACGGGATCGGGGCCATTGTCGAAGACAAACGGAGCGACCGCCCCCGCGAGTAGAAGCCATGCCCATTGCCGGACCTTCATTACGCGCCCTCCTTTGTCCGCAGATATACAGCTAATCCCACCAGAAATACCAGATTTTGGACTGCCGGAGCGTATCCGCGAGTGCCCCGACGGACTCATGATTCTGATCCATGTCGGGACAGAACGCATACTGCTCAAGTGCAGTCTGCACGGCAAGCTCCCGGCCGATCGGTTTCGGAAGCGCGAAGTCGAGCTCGTCATGAGTCATGACGGCTGGCACGGCACCGAATTTTTCGAACCAGTACCTGGCGACCGCCATGAGCTGCGGCGTATCCGGACAGTCATTCCAGTTGCCGAACGGCAGATGGGCAAACACCTCCCAAGGATGCCGGACCGGAATTCTCGCGAGGATGACCGGATGCGTCATGTCCGTCTCGCTGTTCCAATATCCGGAGAACCGATGGTTGTTGAAGCCGCCCTCCATGCGGCCGACGACTTCCGTGTCCCAATCCTTGGAATCGTCCTCCGCTTCTGCGCGGCGCTCTGCCATGCCGTCCTCCAGAACCATCCTGCCGTCGGGCAGGGGTGCGGCGAGCTGCGATTGCCGGTAGGCGGCTACCGCATCCGGATCAAAGGCATGATCGTCATCTCCCTCATGAGCCGGATCGGAATTGAGCATGAGGCATTCCCAGAGTGTTTCGTCGACTGCAATGAGCATGGGAACGAATCCTTCGTGCGCTGCATTTTTCCCGGCATACTCGTAAGCGCACATGATCGGATCATCGTCCGCCATCGACGGGAAATAGGTACACTCGCAGTCGAGATACGCCATCAGCGCCTCGGCCGTTTCGGAAGGCGCAAGCGTCGAGTCGTCAAAGCGCTGTCCGGCCCAATTCTCGTACCGCCGCTCGATGATCCGGGCCATTTCTCGATAATAGTCTTCATCAAACGGAAGGAACAGATACGCTTCGTCCTGAATCTCATCCGAAAAGTTCCTCTCCACGCCTATTCTGGAAACGGCATGGATGTCGACATCCATCGTATAGTGCGGCGTGTACTCGTGAAGGGCACCGTAGTAGTAGCAGGCAAAGCCCGCGCCGCGCTCGTTGAAGATTGAAGCATGCAGTTCGCCCTTGAGCTTGTCTCGGAGCCATTCGCGCAGGCACGCCTCGGCCGGATTCGTCCTCACGGCCTCAACAATATCGGGCCAGCGTCTGCAGAATGACTCGCTCATGAGGTCGTGCTCGATGCACCAGCGCAGATAAATCGCCAGATGACTGAAGGCATTGAGTTCGTCGACAGGGAGACACTTCTCACGAATGCTCTCCAGATGAGGAGCGGCCTCGTCGAGCAGAATCTCATTCTGCTCGACGGACACCTTGAGCGTCGGTTGGTCCGGAAGCGCCACGCCCGGACTGCGGGTGATGCGATGCCTGTCGCCTTGGGAAAAGCCGATCGTCTCGCCATCATTGAGAGTGACGTCCGAACCGATCACATAGCCCGCCAGACTGACAAGAAATTCCCTGACCGCCAGCGGATCGGCATCCGCATCGAGCACCTCCAGCTCCTCCTTGCCGAAGACGTCCATGCCGTAGGTATACCCGCAGACGCCGCCTTCTCTTCGATGGAGCCCGAACCAAATCCAGTTGTTGAGCGGGAGTTCGCCTTCCTTCATGACGCCCGCCATGTCGGCATAAAACGACGGCTCAAAGACAACGCCCGACGTGTATACGCCGAGGACACCCGGTTGACGACAGCAGGCGGCAGCGAGCTTCACGAAGAACTGCCCGCGCAGACGTACGTCCGTCTCCTTTCCCAGCACGGTTACCATGATGTGGGCGGCATGGCTTTGTGCGGCTTTGACGGCATCGGGCCACATGTAGTTGTTTTCGGCATTGTCCTCCGCCTCTCCCCCCGGCACCGGGCCGTGCATCAGGCTCACTGCGGCGATCATGTCGCCCGCCTCGAACACCAGCGAATCCCCGTTGTCCTTCCTGTCGTCCTTGTCCTCCTCGGGAACGTCGATGTCCCATTCGGCCTTCAGATCGGCGATCAGCCTGCCCTTGTCCCAATGCGCCTTCTCAAGCAGCACGAAGCCGAGGAAGACGCCCTTCCTGTCAACGGGCTCCCCGTCGTTCTTACAACGGGCCTCAACCGCTTTTTCACATTCGCGGATGACGCACGGCGCATCCTCATCCTCAGGATCGAGCTGAGCCCAGGTTCTGGCATAAGGAATGGCCTTTTCCTCCTCTCCCGTCAGGTACTGGTAGCCGTAGGCCATGCGCATGTGCCACTCCGCCCTGTCGAGGCCTTCCTCGCGGACCGATTCCAGTACGCCGATGGCGCGCCTCAGGGCTTCCTCGGCCTTGTCACGCGGACAGCCGTACTGCCCGTCGCCGAGAACCGCATAGTTCTCGAGCGCACGCGCCAGAGCATAGGCATGCCGGTAGTCACGATATTGCGTTGGAACGCCATCGAGCGCACGAATGCAGCGCGTATATTCGTCATCGTCATTCCATTTTTCAATCCGGGCATGGAAGGCCTCCGCCGTCTCGGGACGATAGTCGAGCGGTTCATCATCGTCATCCTCGCCGGCATCCGCCCGATCGTCGGGAGACTTGAGCGGAACGGATCCCACTTCGCGGCGAAAGACGTGAAAGCTCGCCGCCGGCACGTCCGATGCCTCAAGAAACGCCCGGGCTTCGAACAACACGGGCTGCAGATCCCAAGCCATGAAGTCGACATAGCCGAAATGCACGCCGGTAGCGCCGCCGACCATCCTGACGACATCGGGACCGCACGCCTTTTCGAGCTGCGCCTCCAGCGCATCACGGAAGGCAAAGATCCCCTGCGTCCGGTTCTCACCCGTAAAGCCAGCGAGCGAAAAGGCAATGAAACCCGCCGTCACACCGTCGGCATGAAGTGCATCCATCGTCTCGTCGTCCGCACTCATATAACCGTTGATGAGGGGCGGGCAGGCCGTGGAACCGGCGATGACGTCAAGACGCCAGTCGGCGTCGGGATCCGGATCGGGCTCGCGCGTGTAGCCGACATAACTCTTCTCAAGCAGCGTCTCGGCGTCGAGCGCCAGGTCCTTGCCGAGCTCCCGCAGTTTGTCCGGCAGATCGCTCAGAAGAAAACCCGGCACCGCCCTGGGCGCATCAAGGAGCTCGAAGTCGTTGATCCAGCGCATGTGCGGAATTTCGCCGAGCAGCTGGTCGGTGAGCGTCGTGAGCATCCACCAGGCACGTCCCTCCTCCTTTGCCTTCAGATCCGCAAGCCTGGCGCAGAAGACGGAGAGCTTGAACGCATCGTCGTCGGGCTCAAGCCAGGCCTGCACGTCTTCACCGCCGATCCTGACGCCACCGGCATGAAGCTCATTGCCCGACGTCCCACGACGACCAAGCGTGATCTCCCAGTGCCTCAGGACGGATGCGGGCGCATGGCTTCGGAAGTAGACGAGCTCGAAGAGCTTCATCCGGTTGCCTTCAGGCGTCAGAATGAGCTCATGCTTGACGCCATTGAAGCCGACCTCGAACGAAACGTCCTCAAACGCAAGCCGGAGAATGCGCTCGATGCGATCGACGATCTCTTCGCCTCTCTCATGCGTCTTGTCAGCATCCATCATGGCGCGGATCTCCGCCTCCTCGCCTTCGAAGGCCGTCCAGGCCTTCTGCGTGCGCTCCCTGAAGGGAACCTGGAAGAACGGCAACGTCACGCGCTTGAGACAGTCCTCCATGAATTCTTTGGCATCCTCGTCCTCGGGTTTGGCTTCGTGCGCCCGTCGGAACCGTGAAAGCGCGCGCCCTTCCTGGTCGAGATAGTAGTAGGCATAGCCCAGGCGGAAGTTCCACAGATAGGTTGCACCAAGTGCCTCCTCGTGCGGCTCAAGAAGCTCAATCGCCCGGTGAAGCATGAGGCGACCCTCGCTCGTGTTCGGATCCGCCTCGTTGTTGTAGGCGCGAGCCAGCTCGCTTGCAAGTTCCGGCGTTCGTCCGTCTTCTCCGAGCGCTTCAAGCGCCTCGATGATTTTGGGAAACTGTCCGGCTTCGTGCCATTTCTGGCATTTTTCGAGTAGCGTCATGCTCCCTCCCGGCAATAAGCGGCAAATTGGTCGTTCAGGCGAACGTTCTCCGGACATGAGCAGTACTTGACGGGCGCATTTGCGAGACCGCTTCCCGGAGATGGTCGCAACATTCCTCGCACTGCGGATAGCCAACACGTCAATTTACGAAGAGGCAATGGCAGACAAGGCGAATCGCATTCTTGTTTCCTTTTACCACAGTGTCTTTTTCTGCCGCAAGGCAAGGCTAACCCGAATTCCGTGTTCAGAAAAGCCTGTCTTTTTGCCTCACCGAAGGTTGTGCAGTATTTCCACACTCGTCACGACAGCGGCGGGCATGCTCAGCGAAAGCACAGTCCGGCAGTCCGTGCACATGGTTTCAGACTGGATTCCCGTCTGGTTACCAGGCGTCCTCGCCCGAAACCACTCACTCAAACTCGAGCTCTTCATTGACGGCCTGAGTTGGACCTGAAAATCCCGGCGACTCTCAGTTTTCTCCCGTTGTTGAACGAAACAGATGTTTCGCACTGCTGAGAAAGCAGCAGGCCATCGGAAGCACGCGCCTTTTCATGATTTCCGCCCATGCATCATCGTTCAAGCCTACCAGCCGGACCTGAATTCCCGCGCTGACGACGCTCGAAAAGTAGCCGAAGACCAACCGCAGCTTCTCGACATGATGATGTCGTTTCGGATTTCTCAAGTCCTCCAGCCTCCACTTCCGTCCTCGCCAGTACAAGCCGCGCAGAACGTCTTTTCATAGGTCCTCCCACTTCCTCCCAATCAGGCGACTTTCTCGTGACGGGAGCAACCCGAACGGCTTTCTCAAGCCGATGTGTTGTAAAAACACCTCAGAAGCCCAACTGTTTCCCCAATTTTGTTGCCATTTTAATGTGGATACGGGTTTTCCCTACCCCCCCCCTCCAAAGATTTTCTATCGTTGAAACAACTCTTCCAATTTCTTTCAACAAAAATTCTCGGAGGAAACATGCAAAAGACTGTAATCGCGTGCTGTGTCGGCGCGCTTTTCGCTGCAGGGACAGCCGCAGCGGCGACCCATGAACAGGACGGCAAGACTGGCATCGCCGGTGAAGGTTCCGCCCTCACCGTCAACACTCAGACTCAAAACGTCACGGATAAGAGCCAGCTCATCGGCGGTTGGTGGCATTACACGGATTTGGTTACCGCTGAGACCGATCTCAATCATGCAGGTTCCACGAGCGACCTGACCGTTGATCTCACCAACGAAAAACAGGTCGATGAAATCGTGGGCGGGAACTACATCAAGCAGCCCACGGGCCTCGCCGACAAGACGCATGAAACCACCATCGGCGACACGAAGCTGACCGTCAAGGCCGTCAAGACTGAATACATCGTCGCCGGCAGCAAGGCGAACAATATGGGCAAAGGCTCCATCGTCAACGGAAACACGACGCTCGTTATTGAAGACGTGTTCATTGAGTACGCAGCCGACCCGTCCAAGGGCGCCGTGGTAGGCGGAAACTACATCAAGGCCTCAAGTCCCAGCGCCGGCATGGTCTCCCAAACGAACTCCACTGTCGGCGACACCTCCGTCACCATCAACGGCGGAACCGTCAAGGGCTCCGTCTACGGCGGCAGCTTCGCCGAAAACTATACTCACGTGGATACGCCCGACATGCAGCTCAAGCTCACGACCGGCAACTCCTCCCTGCAGATCAATGGCGGCACGTACAACGGCCATGTCGTGGCCGGCAGCGGCGTCACGGGACAGGGAACTTCCTCCACGGCTCAATCCGCCGCCGTTACGATCAATGCAGCCAAGAACAAGACCGTCACCCTCGGGAACAATAGCATTCTCATTGGCGGCGACTACCTCGCCAACCGCGGCAAGTCCGAGATTGAAGGCAACACCTCCGTCACCGTGACGGGTGAAGGCACAATCACGCTCGGCAAGGGCATCGTCGGCGGCAGCTACGTTGCTGAAAACAAGATGGGCAACGCCGCAGCTTCGAGCAAGGAATACACGGCCTCCGAAATCAAGGGCGCAACCAACATCCTCGTTGACGCCGCCAACGTCACGGTGATGGACGAAGTCATCGGCGGCACGTATCTGCGCCAGACCGTCCAGGACACTGACAAAGACAGCTTCGTTTCCGCCACGGTCGGCAGCACGAATCTCATCCTCAAGGCCGGCACCTTCAAGTCCAACGTCATCGCCGGCGGCAAGTCCAACGACTACACGGGCAGCCTCTCGAGCGACGTTCTCGGCGACACCTCGCTCACCATCACGGGCGGCACCTATGAAGCCGCAGTGCTCGGCGGCGGCTCCGCCAAGGCGGGCCAGGGTAAAGACGTATCCACCAAGCGCGACGTCTCCGCCGACGTCAAGGGCACGGCCCGCGTGAACGTCACGGGCGGCACGCTCAAAGGCGTCGTGGGCGGCGGTCTGAGCTATTTGTACACCAGCGCCGCACTTACCGACGCCGTTGTGACGACCCACGTTGAAAATGTGGCAGCCAATATTACTGGCGGCACGATCAACACCATGGATCACAACAGCGGTCTTGACGACTTCGGGATTCCGGCCTCCGTCGTGGGGGGCGGCGTGGCATATTCCAAGAGTACGGTAACCACCAACAAGGTGGAAGCCACCGTTGGAAACGTCGACATGACAGGGCGTCAAGCTCTCCGGCGACATCTACGCCGGCGGCTTTGCCCATGGCGCCAAGACTGCTGCCTCCGTCAACAGCACCCGTCTCACGATCGCCGACGCCACGCTCGGTGCTGCGGACTCTCAAGTCAACGTCTTCGCCGGCGGCTACGCCGCATTGGGCGCAACCTCTACGGTCAAGACCTCCGAGGTGACGATCGCCAACTCGAAGATCTTCGGCAACGTCTACGGCGGCGGCAACAAGGCCGACGCACAGAGCAACGTCACGGTCGAAAACTCTGTCATCACGCTTGACGGTGCCGATGTCACCGGCATCGTTTCGACCGAATCCTTCGAGCCCTCCGTTAACGCAGCGCTCATGCGCCTCGCCGAAGCCGACACGGGCGCGGGTGATGCTGAGGCGAACAAGACCCAGCGCACGATCAACCTCATCAACTCCAAGATGGGCACGCTCCAGATTTCGGCCAAGCAGGACACGGAAACGTCTCTTTATCTTGTAGGCAGCAACACCGTCAGCGCGATCACGGGCGGCAAGGCCTCTGAAATCGTCTTCGACGGCACCGGCACGCCCGCCGGCGAGGCGATCCTGACGCTCACGAAGGAAGGCGCCTCGTTCGAAATGTCCGGCGACAAGGACATCGTCGCCAGGAACGTCGCTTCGGGCACGCTCCTCGTTGACGGCAAGTACAAGACGGCCGCCGAAACCACGGTGACCCTCGAGAACGCCTTTGGCGACGTGGTCTACGACCTCGGCAAGGATGCCATCGACAGCACCGACCTGCTCCTCACCGATGCCGGCATCGTGATCGGCACGGGCGACACGGCCCAGACGATCGGCGCCTCTTCCGTGAAGGTCTCCGAGAGCTCGAAGACGCTCGCCGAAGCCCAGCTCGGCTCCGTCGCCTTCGTGACACAGGGTGCCGAATTCGTCGCCGACGAAGGCATGCGCTCGATCCGCGCCGCCGCGAAGGAAGGCTCGTTCACGGCCTTCGGCGCGATGGCCGGCGGCTACAACCGCTACGAAACGGGCTCGCATGTTGACGTCGAGGGCTTCTCGCTTGCCGTCGGTACGGCCGGCCGCATCAACAACCTGACGCTCGCAGGCTTCGTTGAAGCCGGCTGGGCCTCGTCCGAATCGCACGTCGCCTCCACCGAAGCCGACGCCGACCACGACTACTACGGCGTGGGCGCCGCGATGCGCTATGACTTCCAGTCGCCCTTCTACCTCGACGGCGCCGTCCGCCTCGGCCAGATCTCGACCGAATTCGACGGCTCCTACGGCACGGGCACCGCGAAGTACGACGCCGACGGCCTCTATGCGACGGCTCACATCGGCGCGGGCTACGTCTTTGACTTGACGCCTGACGTCAAGCTCGACGCCTACGGCCGCTACCTCCTCTCCTATGTCGAGGGCGACGACGTCACGCTCGAAAGCGATGCGAAGGAACGCTTCTCCATGGACGACACGACGACCCATGCGGTCCGCCTCGGCGCTCGTCTTGAAGGCGCCTTCCAGACCTTCGACTGGTACGCCGGCCTCGCATACGAGCACGTCTTCGACGGCAAGGCCGAGGGCGAGCTGAAGTTCGCGGGCGCCACCGCCGCGCTTGATGCGCCGAGCCTCAAGGGCGACAGCGCCATCGTCGACCTCGGCTTCACCATGAAACCCGAAGCCAACGGTCCCTGGACCATCGGCGTGGGCCTCAAGGGCTATGCAGGCGACCGCCGCGGCGGCACCGGCAGCGTGAACGTCCTCTACACGTTCTAAAGCCTCTCTCCCCCGTCTCCTCTCGCAAGGAGGCGGGACCCACCAGTAACAACGGCGGGCTCCCACTCGGGAGTCCGCCGTTTCTTTTGTCGTCTGCATCAAGTCGCCTCCCCGTCACGGGAAAACGGCACTGTTGAAGTGCCTGAGAAGGCGCTTCCTGCAACCACAACATGTCGTCTTCCTTTTTCCACAGCA
>UMIE01024448.1_pt1 | contig 20194 bp, 20 predicted proteins | sample 1965711 | NCBI WGS metagenome assembly UMIE01 (sample SAMEA4836116, study PRJEB28245) | human gut metagenome | biome: gut microbiome; material: fecal sample | place: Denmark | collected 2008 | reverse complement strand
AGTGTTTTTTGCAGTTGCTTTTCTTCATTTGCTAATTTAATATTTGAAGGATAGATATTACTTAATAAACCTGATGTGCCTTGACTGCCGGATATAAATATTCTGCCAATGGATTTGTAATATAAAGTTGTATGCCATTATGCTTTCATACCATTGCTTATGGGGTAATATGTTGATAATGAACTGTATTTATATGGCGTGGCATTTTCCCCATTGAAATAGGTAAAAAGTAGATGTATTTATCTTATCATTGAAAAAAAATGTGAATATAAAGTTTAGGTGAAAGTGATTTTATTTGTAAATTGTATACCGTCATGTAGGTATCTCCGATCTATGTATAATTTAGTATATACCTAGAAATGGGGATTGTGCCGAGCTTTTATGAATTGTAATTTTGCAAACCAATAGAGAATGAAATGATTTGTAAGATTGCATATATTTTTTTATTTATAATTTGTAGCAATGTGTCTCTTTTATGGGGGCAGACATTTGTATTTCGGGGAACTGTACTGGATGAGCAGACTCATAAAGCGTTGGATTACGCTACAGTTCAATTGTTTGTGGATAAGCAGATTGTTTATGGGGGAATAACAGATGCGAATGGACATTTTGAACTTCTACATATCCATCCTGGAACTTATCGGGTTATTGTATCCTATTTAGGATATGATTCTACAGAAAAAGAAGTGAAGGTCATTGGGGATATTTCAGCAATCTTTTATTTAAAACCTTCGGTCATGGCGCTGAACGAGGTAGTGGTGACCGCTTCTGAATCAAAACGCGCTACCAGCGCTTCTATCGTTGACCGTACAGCCATGAAACATCTTCAGCCCAGCAGTTTCAGTGACTTGATGGAATTAGTACCTGGAGGAAAGTCGGCTGATCCTCAGATGGGGCAGGCCAATCTGATCCGGATACGTGAAACAGGTAAGACGGAGGATATCTCTTCATTGGGAGTTGGATTTTATATTGATGGTATCTCCCAGAATACGGATGCGAATCTGCAATATATGCCAAACAGTACTTCCGCAGTGAATGCAACGAGCACAATGTCAAAAGGGATAGATATGCGTACCATCTCAACCGATAATATTGAGAAGGTGGAAATCATTCGTGGCATTCCTTCCGTGGCTTATGGTAATGTGGCAAACGGTGCGGTAATCATTCAGCGTAAAATGAATGAGAGCCCCTTGTCTGCGCGTTTTAAGGCTGATAAAACCAGTAAACTGTTTTCTGTAGGCAAGGGAATTCGGCTGGATGGGAACGGGCGTTATGTGTTGAATGCTGATTTAAACTATTTGGAGTCCAAAATAGATCCGCGTAACAGTGTGAAAAATTACACTCGCCTTACTGCTTCCGCCCGCTTGGATGGCAAATGGTTATGGAATGAACGTAATATTCATTGGAATATCAGTTCCGATTATACCGGCTCGTTTGATGATGCGAAGAGGGATAAAGATGCGACAGTAAAGGAAGATTCTTATAAATCGGACTTTAACAGCCTGAAGATAGCGGGGAAATGGAGCATGAAGTTTCCGGCCCATTTATGGATTCGTGAGGTTGGTGTGGCTACTTCTGTCAGTCAGCAGTGGGAGAAGATGCGTGAAATAAAGTCCGTTTCTCTGAATCGTCCGGCAGCTATTGCTACTCAGACAGAAACCGGAGAGTTTGATGGCATCTATCTACCTTATAATTATGTGGCACAGATGGATATTGATGGTAAACCTTTATATGTTACGGCTTCCGCCCGTACGCGGTTGGCTTTCCCGTTGGGGGTATTACAGAATGCGATGAATATGGGGATGGAATGGAATTATCAGAAGAATTTGGGAGAAGGCCAGGTATTCGATGTGACACGGCCCATCAGTGAAAGTTTGAGTACACGGCCTCGCCGTTTTAAGGATATACCGGAGCTGCAACCTTTCGCCTTCTATGCCGAGGAGGTGTTGAATCTTCCTGTAAATAGACATAAATTGGCTTTTACGGCTGGTATCCGTTTGCAGTCTTTATTGGGGCTGGACACTAAATATAAGATGCAGGGCAAGATATATCCCGATCTTCGTCTGGACTTGCAATGGAGTTTACCGGTATCAAACGGATGGGATGTTTCCTTTTCGGGAGGTTTGGGCTGGATCAGCCGTATGCCGACCACCGCACAGCTATATCCGGATTTTAAGTATGTAGATTTGATTCAGTTGAATTATTACCATACCAATCCGGATTATCGCCGTATCAATATGATGACATATAAATGGGATAATACAAACTATCAATTGGAACCAGCACGTAACATGAAATGGGAAGTGCGGGCCGACGTCAGCTATAAGGGAAACCGCCTGTCGATAACTTATTTCCGCGAACGGATGAATAATGCTTTTGATGATATCACTTATTATAGGTCATTGGCATATAAACTATATGATCCTGCTAGTATCGACGGATCAGCATTGACGGCTCCTCCAGAACTTTCTCAGTTGACTTATACAAATGAATATAATCTGGATGTGTATTCCACACAAGGTAATGTAATGAAGGTGTGTAAAGAAGGAGTGGAGTTTCAGTTCGCTTCCAAACGAATAGAATCGCTCAAGACTCGCGTCACTATGTATGGAGCCTGGATAAAGACAATTTATAATTCGGATTCTCCTCAATATAAGGCCTCTTCTATATTGTTGGACAATAAACAGCTGAAATATGTGGGATTGTACAATGGGGACAACGGAACAGAAAGCCAGGCATTCAATACGAACTTTATGTTTGATACCTATATACAGCGTTTGGGACTTACTTTCTCTACGTCGGCACAATGCACTTGGTATACCAACAGACGGAACTTGTGGAATAATGGCGTGCCAGTAAGCTATATAGATCAATCCGGTGAAACGCATCCGTTTCGCGAAGAGGATAAAAACAATATTCAGTTACAGCATCTGGTGGAGAAATATTCAGCCACTTATTTTGAGCGTACTACCGTGCCTTTTTATATGGATATCAATTTGAAGGCGAGTAAACGGATCGGTAAGTATCTGAATCTGGCTTTTTATGTAAACCGGCTTTTGGGTATTTATCCTGATTATACGTTACGGGGCGTACTGCAACGGAGAACGTCCGAATCGCCTTATTTCGGTATGGAAATGAACTTAACCTTTTAGTAAATGAACAATAAAATAGAGATGAAGATGAAAAAGAATCAATTGACAATGTTAGTCCTTTTTGTGACAATGCTGGGATTTACCGCATGTAGTGATGATGACAAAGTGAGCATATCCACTGTAGGTATTACCACTACTGTAGATACAACTATCGAGGGGCTGCAACTGACCGGTGGAACCTATACTTTTGAAAATGTAAATACATCTGTCAAGACAGACATTACCTATCCGGCTCAGAGTATTGAACTGGCGGACGGGTTGTATAATGTAACTTTCATTGGTAAGGGAACTTACTCACAGAATGGAACTCCGGTGGAAGTCGATGTACAGGGAGTACAACAGAATGTGGCCGTATCTGGAGGGTCGTACAAGCTGGAACTGAAGGTTCATGTACTCAATACAGGTGATCCTGATTTTGTGATTGCCGAGATATTTATTCCCGGAACCTATAATGAAGCAGGTAAGCAATATAATGGCGACCAGTATATACGTATCTATAATAACTCGGATAAAGTTTTGTATGCGGATGGATTGATATTTATGGAATCACAATTCCAAACTACTCAGAAATATCAATCGGTAGATCCGGATATCATGGATGAAGCTATTGCGGTAGGCTCTGTTGTAGCAGTACCGGGCAGTGGAACAGATTATCCGGTACAACCGGGAGAATCCTTTATCCTTTGTGACAATGCGATCAATCATAAAGAGGCTAATCCGAATTCTATAGATTTAAGTAAAGCCAATTTTGAGTGGTATATTGAATCAAAGCAAGATGTGGATAATCCGGCTGTTCCCAATCTAGATGTTTATTATTGTTATTCCAAAACTATCTGGGTGTTGAATAAACAGGGAAATCGCGCTTATGCTATTGGCAGATTACCCAAAAGTATGACTAAAGAAAAGTATATTTCAGACTATGCATACAACTATACGTATATTATGCAAAATGGAACAGCCAGTAAACCGCAAAGCAAATATAAGTTCCCCAATGAATGGGTGATTGATGCTGTAAATGTAGGTGCTTCCAATGAATGGCAGTGGAATGTAACCTCTACCGGGCTGGATATGGGGCATACTTATATCGGTATGAACAATACCGTTGCAGAAAACATCGGAAAGTGCGTAATGCGTAAAGCCGCCTACAAGGATGGTGATCGGGAAGTATTGCAGGATACAAATAACTCTACCGTTGATTTCACACCTGCGGCTACTCCGAGCCTGTTTAACAAATAATTGAATCCGTCTTATTGATATATAAATCTTTATTATTCATGATGCTAATCCGAATTATCATTATGTTGCTGATTGCTTTATTTGTGGAGAGTCGGCAGGAAGCCTTCGGGCAGACTACCGACACACTCTCCCTGTCCGATAAGGTAATCCGTACCGCTTCATTTGCGACTGGATTTCGTGGCGAGATATGGCAGAATCCGGCACTTTATTATTACTATACTCCGTATATATGGACAAGGCTGGACGTAAATGGAGCTTATCATGATAAAGGAAAAGCATCTTTGAAACAGGAAGGTGATAAGGATACCCGTATCGGGGTAGATGTCAATTCCTTCGTTATTCTTTCGGAACGTGATCGTGTATTCGGTTCAGCAGGATACAGGAGTGAGAAGCAGGAGAATGTGTTATGGAATGAAAATATAGACTGGAAATTGATCGCTCCTTACGTGACTGGTGATTCCATTGGTGGTTTCCTGAAGGGAGAAACTTATTATTTCAATGGAGGTTACGCCAGTGAGTCAGGTTCCTGGACATGGGGAATCACCGGTGGTTACAGAGCGTCTCATAATTATCGGGATAAAGATCCGCGTCCACGTAATACAGCTTCCGATCTCTCTTTTGCTTTGGGAGCAGGATATCGTCTGGGGACATATCGTTTGGGAGTTTCCGCAGATTTCCGGCTTTATCAGCAGAAAAGTGAGATTTCATTCCTTGCAGATAAAGGCTCTACTTCGGTATACCATATGTTGGGATTGGGCATGGATTATGTGCGTTTCGCCGGAAACCAGACCGGGACGAAGCATCAAGGCATCCGGTGGGGAGGAAGCATAGGCATTCTGCCAGTTGATACGGAAAAGGGGATATCGGCCACAGTTTCAATTGACCGTATGTCAATGGACAAGAAATTGAGCAATGCCAATAATCTCACTTTGCTGGAATTGAATACGACTGATTTGAAAGGAAACGTGACCTGGATGCGGGAACTTCAGCAGGCAGAACACCTTGCTGTGAAACTGGATGCAGGCTATATAGTTCGTAAAGGAATGGAGAATATTTACGGAGAGGCGGGCGGAAGCTCCTATGGAGCATTAATTAGTACATCTCCGGGAATGAAGGTCACGAATAGTCGGATTGCCGTAAGTGGTTTGTGGGAGAAGCTTTTGACCGATAAAGGTGTATGGGGAGGAGCAATTGTCCCAAACATAATCTACCATCGGTTGGAAACGGATTACAACGCCGTATCCCGGTTTGTTCACTTGTCTGTTTTGGAGAGTTCTTTGCGTGCCCGTTTGCTGTATCAGAAGAGGCTGCTACGATTGACCGCAGAAGCTAACGGTGGATATTATGCCAATTTATCGGCTGAATATTCTTTACCGGGATTGAATACCGCGAAGTCGTCCGCCCAGACTTTATTGGCAAATATTGACTATTTATCTGATAGTTATAGTATGGTGGGGATTCGTCTGCAAGGGGATTATCCCATCATGAAACAATATAACCTGTCTTTGTCTGTTCAATGGCAGGCGGCATATTATAAAAAATGCGGAACGGCCCAGTATGCCGTTTGTTCATTGGGCATCTTTTTTTAAAAAATAAAAACAGTTAGCATATGAAAATTAAGTTTATGGTCGCTGCAACCTTAATGGCAGCTTTAGTAACTACTACTTCTTGTGGAAACAGTAACAAACAGAGCCAGTCTGAAAAAACGGAGCAGGCGGCTCCGGCGGCATTGAGCATCGATAATCTGCTGGTGCATGCCGATTCACTGGCCAACAAGGAGGTGACTATCGAAGGAATCTGCACACATACCTGCAAGCACGGAGCTACAAAAATATTCCTGATGGGTAGTGATGATACCAAAACGATTCGTGTGGAAGCCGGACCTTTGGGCTCGTTTGATACCAAATGCATCAACGCTATTGTCACAGTGACCGGAACGTTAAAGGAACAGCGGGTAGATGAAGCTTACTTGCAAAACTGGGAGGCTAAACTGAAAGCACAGACTGAAAAATCTCATGGAGAAACTGCTGCCGGGTGTGATTCGGAAAAAAAAGCACGCGGTGAAACAGCCAGCACCCCTGAAGCCCGTATTGCGGACTTTCGCGCAAAGATAGCAGAAAGAAAAGCTGCTACCGGAAAAGATTATCTGTCATTCTACTATATGGAAGCCAGTTCTTATGAAATCGCAGAATAAAGGTACTGCATTCCGCAAGTGGAGCCGGATCATCCATCGTGATCTGTCTTTCTTCTTTGCGGGAATGATTTTGATTTATGCTATTTCGGGTATCGTGATGAACCATAGGGATAGCATAAATCCCCATTATACAGTTACACGAACGGAATATAAAATAACAGAGGATCTGTCGGACAAGAGCAAAGTTAATGAGAAGATGATTTTGACTTTGTTGGAACCGCTGGGCGAAGCCGGAAATTTTACTAAATATTATTACCCGGAACCGGATCTGATTAAGGTTTTTCTGAAAGGAGGCTCAAGTCTGGTGATTAACACCCGGACAAAAGATGCTGTCTACGAGGGGGTGAAGCGCCGTCCGCTGATCTCTTCCATGGTACAACTCCATTTCAATCCGGGTAAGTGGTGGACTTGGTTTGCCGATGCTTTTGCTGTCTGTCTGATTATTATCACTGTCAGCGGTATAGTGATGATAAAAGGTCCTAAAGGATTGTGGGGCAGAGGAGGAATCGAGTTGGTGGCCGGTATCTTGATTCCTATTCTTTTCCTGGCGTGTTTCTAATAGCAAACGAAAAATGATTTATAAAGCATGAGTGCAATTATAGAATGTAAGAACCTGACCCATTATTACGGTCAACGCAAGATTTATGAGAACTTGAGTTTTGAAGTTCCTCAAGGGCGTATCTTGGGGTTGTTGGGTAAAAATGGTACAGGGAAAACGACAACCATTAATATATTGAGCGGTTATCTTCAGCCGCGTTCAGGCGAATGTCGCATCTTTGGTGAGAACATTCAGACCATGAATCCTGCTTTACGCAGGAATATCGGTTTATTGCTGGAAGGTCATGTTCAATATCAGTTTATGAATATCACACAAATAGAAAAGTTTTATGCTTCTTTTTATCCGGGACAATGGAAAAAGGAGGCTTATTATGACTTGATGAATAAATTGAAGGTAGCTCCGGGGCAACGTATCTCAAGAATGTCGAACGGACAGCGTTCGCAAGTGGCATTGGGACTGATCCTGGCACAAAATCCGGAGTTGTTGATTCTGGATGATTTCTCTTTAGGACTTGATCCGGGCTATCGCCGTCTTTTTGTGGATTATTTACGTGATTATGCCCGTTCCGAGAACAAGACTGTTTTCCTGACTTCCCATATTATTCAGGATATGGAGCGGTTGATTGATGATTGTATTATTATGGATTATGGCTCTATCCTTATTCAACAGCCTATTGAAACGTTGATGAAAGAGCTGAGAAGATATACTTGTACTGTGCCCGAGGGTTATCAGCCTCAGTTGCCGGCAACTTGCTATCATCCGGCTGTCATTCGTCAAACCTTGGAAACGTACTCCTTTTTGCCTCCCGTGGATGTGGAGAAACTGTTGAAGGAAAGTCAAGTTCCCTTTACTGGTTTGCAGCACGAAAATGTAAGTCTGGAAGATGCCTTTATCGGTCTTACCGGAAAGTATTAATATGTAAACTAAATAGAAGAAATATGATACAAGCCATATTTTATAAAGAGTGGATAAAAACGCGTTGGTATTGGTTGCTGGCAACTCTTTTTATGATAGGGATCACAGGATATTCCATGCTTCGTATTGGCCGTACCATTGCCATACAGGGAATCGATCATTTATGGGTAGTGATGGTCCAGAAGGATGCTATATTTATTGATTTGTTGCAATTTGTCCCTTTACTTATCGGTATCTTGCTTGCTGCCGTACAGTTTTTCCCCGAGATGCAACGTAAGTGTTTGAAGCTTACTTTGCATTTGCCTTATTCACAGAAGAAAATGGTCATGTCAATGTTGGCCTATGGCGTACTTGCACTGGTGACCTGTTTTGCTATGAGTTTTATTATGATGGGAGTTTATCTGCCACAACATTTTACAAGTGAGTTGGTGCAGCGTGTTTTATTATCTGCGGCTCCATGGTTTTTTGCCGGATTTGCCGGTTATCTGCTTGTTTCATGGATTTGCCTGGAACCCACATGGAAGCGCAGGGTTTTGAATCTGATTATTGCGGCATTGATTTTCCGTGTCTACTTTCTGGCTCCGGGAGCGGAGGCATATAATAGTTTCTTGCCCTGTCTGACACTTTATACGTTGCTTGCCGCTTCTCTTTCGTGGATTTCTGTGGTACGGTTCAAGGCCGGTAAGCAAGACTAATTGAATGTTTATTATTAAAAAATCAAACAAACATGATTCGATTCAGCAAAATATTTTTTTATATTACCGTAGCTGTCCTGCTTGTATGGCAGTTGCCTTGGTGTTATGCTTTTCTCACACTGAAGCCTGTCAAAACTCCTTTTACTATGTATAGTTCCGTACTTGGTGATTTTGTTATTACACAACTAGATGAGAATAAGCAACTTCACCGCTATGATACGAAAGGCAATACATATACACAACAGCAGGTAGACAGTTTGTTGCCTTCTCTCTATGTGCGCCAGCTTACGGCGGACGAACGTTTCCCTGATACCATTTGTGGTAAGGCAGTTAGTCCGAAAGATATTCAATTGACAAACTTTACTTTCAAGAGTGTGCCGTCAGCCATCAATGCTCCCCAGACAGGACTCTATTTTCTGATGGAGTCCATGTCCAAACGGGTGGATTTGAAAATGCCCGAAGATGCATTCCGTTTTACCGATAAAGGTATAGAATTTATTCGTATGGAAACGAATTGTATCGATGAGGCGAAAAGTAAATTGTTTACGGATATGCTGGTTCAGAAAGGGTTTGCTTTTCCTGCATGCTATGCTTCGGGCAATCCAACTACTCGTAAAGACTATGATGAGGGATATCTGGTTTTAGATGCCAACCATAAATTGTTCCATCTGAAGTGCACCAAAGGACGTCCGTATGTGAAAGCTATTCAGTTGCCTGAAGGAGTCTTGCCGGAATATGTGTTTATTACTGAATTCCGTAGCCGTCGGACTTTGGGGTATATGGTAGATAGCAAGCATCATTTTTATATTATCAATAGTGATGGAAGTTTGGTGAAATCAGCTCTCCCCGGTTTCGATCCGGCAAAAGATGAGTTGACCATCTTTGGAAATATGTTTGACTGGACTGTAAAGTTATCGACAGATAAAGATGATTATTACTATGCTTTGGATGCTACAGATTATTCACTGATTAAAGAACATGCCTATAAAGATATCCGCCGTTCTGTTCCGGGGTTGTCTTTTACATCTCCAGATGACAAATTTGTAAAACCTCGTTTTTGATGTGAATTTGGCAGGGGAAGTCTGATATTAAAATGTATATTAGTTCGAACAGACCGAAAACAACTAGGTAAAGGGGCTATCATGTTAGGCATCAGCTAACTCTACCTTCTGTGAGATACTGCAAATACGGGATTATATAATTGTGCGGACAGACAGGAGGGCGTGAAAACAGCCTTCCTTTTTTTGATAATATTTAAGATACAGGGATTTGATCTAGTTTTTCTTGCTCGTCAATTTTATATTATGATAATCGTTCTTTGAGTATATGCAGGATAAAACAGGTTGTTGAATTTTGCTTGTTTTTAAATTTTCAAAAATGCCAGATTGCATATAAATAATCTTCGTTTTGACCTCCTTTTATCCTAAACCAACTCTTAATTGTATAACCGATTTATGATTTAAAGAACCAATTTCATTCCGTAATTTTAGACAATTATTTGCAATACTTTTGATTGATATTGAAAAATAGGAGGGGGTGGGTCATCAGTTAAACGAATGAAATTACTGGAAATAAAAATCCCTATAACTGCAATGGTTACAGGGATTTATATATTAGCAATGTATTATATTACTTGCTCAAAGCAGTAGCCACGTCAACCGCACAAGCCACTGTACATCCTACCATCGGGTTGTTACCGATACCCAGGAATCCCATCATTTCCACGTGAGCAGGAACTGATGAAGAACCGGCGAACTGAGCGTCTGAGTGCATACGACCCATAGTGTCCGTCATACCGTAAGAAGCGGCAGTCATGTTATCTGGGTGCTTGTAAGATGTTGGATATTAGTTGATTATACTTTTGTGTTTTTTTTAATAAAGTCTTAGTAAGATCTAACCGTCACTAAGACGTCACACTGAATTTAAAATGATAAACAAAAGTAGTTATAACCTCTCTTTTATAGTGAGAGCAAGTAAAGTAAATAAAGCAGGTAAAGCACCAATCGAGGTGTTGATATCATTAGGCGATGAACGGGTTGTTTTTTCAACAGGTAAACTTGTAGCCTTAGAATCATGGAATAAAGATAAACAATGTGTGCGTGGAGTAAATCCAGAAGCTGTGGCTTTAAATGAATTTTTGAAAAGTATGCGAGTCCGTATCTATGAAGAAGAAATAAAGTTGGTCAAGCATGGCTTTTCTGTTACAGCTACATTGTTACGTGATGCTTTAATGAATAAAGTTGAGTTGATAAAAGAAGAAACAATACTTGGTATCTATAGAAAACATAATGATTTGCAATATAAACAAATTGGTCTGGGTGTTTCAAAGGGGACATATGCAAATTCGAAACATGGTTTAGATCTGTTGGAGAAGTTTATTAATGTTACCTATAATCGTGATGATGTTTTTTTACGAGAGTTGAATCGTGACTTTATTGAGGAATTTCGGATTTGGCTTCTTACTGAACATCATTTGACACATAATGGTGCTGTTAAATATCTTGCATTGTTAAAGAAAGTGGTAAATCGTGCTGTAGCCAATAATAAAATGGCATTTAATCCGTTTGCTGATTACAGAGTAGAAAGACAGATTGTTTCTCCAGACTTTTTAACGGAAGATGAGCTTCGTAAGATCATTAATTTTAATTCTCCTTTGCCAAGACTTGAACGAACTAGAGATATGTTTTTGTTTGCTTGCTATACCGGATTGTCTTATATAGATGTGAAAACCTTGAAAGCAGAACATCTGGAACGTGACAATCAAGGACGAATGTGGATAAAAAAGAATCGGGTGAAAACAGGTGTCCTCTCTCGCATACCATTATTGCCTAGTGCAAAGATTTTGTTAGACAAATATGCTGGAAATGAAACCTTGATGCCAATTTATTCATCTCAAGATATCAATGTTTACTTAAAAGACATCGCTATTTTGTGCCATATAGATAAGCGAATAACCTTTCATACAGCACGACATACATTTGCAAGTACAGTCACATTAGCAAATAATGTTTCATTGATTGTCGTTTCCAAAATGCTTGGTCACTCTAACGTAAGAATGACAGAACATTATGCAAAGTTGGTAGATAACTGCATCGGTGAAGAAATGGATAAATTGATGAAAACTTATGATGATAAATAATCCATTTAATAATATCTAAAATAAAGATCTCGCTTGTAGCTGTGATGCAGGTGAGATCTTTTTTTGATGTGTAGATCCTAACTCTTTAATCGGTTGACAAACATGAAGCCTACAAAAGTCCGAATCAGAATTTTTAATGAGTTGGACTGAAAGTTGAACTATTATATGATATACTCTGAAATCTAATGTGGATATATATTAGCATTAAAAAGACTAACTAATGGAGAAAACTCCGAATTTCAGTTTAGCTAAAAATCAAGAATACGAGAATTAGGATTCCTTTATTTAAGCCCCCCTCCCCATAAAGTTACTATACCTTATTATATATAGAGGTAATTAAGAGAGAGTCCTACTATAAAAATCCCCCTCCCTCTGGAACTAATGGGAAAACAAATATTTGTCTAAAATAGCAATATGTAAATAATTTAAAATAGCATATATATACTAGTAACAGTATCATAATAGGTAATAGAAAGAGTTATTACCAACATTCAATCAATAACCATTTAATCATTAACTATTATGAACGAAATTATCATGTTACCTACTACAAGTAGAAGAAGTTTGAATTTGAATGAGTTTGCCGAAGATGCAACTGTTATCGTAGAAGATACAATCATCCGAACTCCAAGCCATTTACATTTCATTGAAGCCAACACTAGTGAAGTAACTTTGCAACACTTACGCAATGATTGCATCACTCCTGTTTTTGCTAAAGATAACGAGCTTACTCTTAATCATGCGTTGGTCATTGAGACCGTACAAGAAGCCGCACAAGACTTTTTCAGAGGTGAAATCGTTGATGATGCAGCTATCAGAGTAAGCCACACTATTAAGGGAAGAATCCCAGAGGCAATCCATAAACCAGCTAATCAGTTATTGGAATCTGACAAGACTATCTATTACGAACGCATGATGTTCAATATAGATGTGCCTACCATTTGGGAAGATGTGAACGGGAATCGTCAAAACTTGTCTATCGTTGGTGTCCGTGCATACAACCATACCAATTTGATGAGTAAGAAAGCTCCACAATTGGTAAAATTGGGAATCGGCTTCAAGAACCAAGTTTGCTGCAATATGTCAATCTTTACAGACGGTTACAAGGACGATTTGAGAGTTTCCAATACTAGCGAACTTTATAAAGCTGCATTGGAGCTGTTTAACAACTTCAATCCTGCTAAACAACTGCACTTGATGAAGCAACTTGCAAACACTACGATGTCAGAACACCAATTTTGCACATTCTTAGGTAAGAGTAGGCTTTATCAATGCTTATCTACTAACGCACAGAAGCGTTTGCCTAGAATGTTGCTAACTGATACGCAGATTAACACGGTCGCAAAGGCTTACATCAATGATGAAGACTTTGGCGGCATAGGTGGCGAGCTTAATCTTTGGAGATTTTATGGACTTTTGACAGGTTCTGTGAAATCATCATACATAGACGGCTTCTTAGACCGTTCTTTGAATGCTAGTGAAATCGCTATGGGCATAAACTCGGCACTACATGGCGATAAACAATACCAATGGTTCATTGATTAGTGGACTAATATTGATTGAGAGAGAAAAAGGGCATCTACTTCGGTAAGTGTCCTTTTCTTATTTTCTAACTATCTAATAATTAAGATTATGAATACAGATTATATAGTAGCAGAAGTGGAACTATCATACAGAAACAGAGTTCCATATAAAGACCGTAAAAAGGTGGTAACTTCGGAAGATGCCTACAACATCTTACTGAATAATCACGATGATGATACGATTGATTATACTGAAACATTCAAGGTTCTTTATCTGAATCATGCAGGTCAAGTCGTAGGATGCAAAACGCTTTCGACAGGTGGAATCACTGCCACTTGTGTTGATGTCCGAAATATTATGCAAGCAGCTTTATTGACTAATGCAACAGCTATGGTTCTTGCACACAATCACCCAAGCGGTAGTACAAGACCAAGCAGAGAGGATGATAAGATAACCAATCAAGTTGTCAAGGCAGGGCAATTACTCAATATCCAAGTCGTTGACCACATCATCTACACAAGAGAACAATTTTACAGCTATAATGACGAAGGTCGAATTTAAAACCTTATTATATGGAAACAAACTACCTAATATTGCTTGATTATTCCGTAGGAGAACTAATTAAGATACGATTAACAGAACAGGAGAAGATAGAATCTGAATCTTACCAAGATTTTGAGGAGTTTATCAGCACTCTGGAAGATAAGTACAATTTCAGACTATCTAACTGCACTTGGATGAGTTGCGAGCTTTTGAGTGAGCGAAGCTACTTCCAATAATGCACATTTTTATCATTAGTGAACATATCTGTGAAAATCAATCATTTACGAATTGAGCTTCATGGATAATGTTCACTTCTATTCATTTACCTATAAAATCGAACATTTATGAGCTTGAAATACTCTAACACTACGGCAGACTATCTGGTCTGGTCAGATGCCATGAACCTTATCCGCAAATTGGCTAAGGATGATAACTACAAGATGTCGCTCCTAGTAGCACTTGGTTGTTTCACAGGATTACGAATTTCTGATATTCTCGCTTTACGGTGGAATCAGATACTAGGTGTCGATGAATTTACCATAATCGAGAAAAAGACAGGTAAGCAAAGAACACTAAGGCTGAATCCGCAATTACAGAAGCATATCCAAGAATGTTACGAACACATCAAGCCTATCGGTGTGAAAGCGCCTATCCTAGTAAGTCAAAAAGGTACGACTTTTACCATACAGGCAATAAACAGGAAGTTGAAGGACATTAAGAAGCACTACAAGGTTAAGATTAAGAACTTTTCCTGCCACTCACTACGCAAGACCTTTGGTAGACAGGTTTACACGATGAGTGGTGATAGTGCAGAGCTTACATTAGTTAAGTTGATGGAACTCTTCAATCATAGTAGCATAGCTATTACTAAACGCTATCTTGGATTGAGACAAGAAGAGATATTGGAGACTTACGATGTGCTGAGTTTCTGAGATAGAGGAGGGCGACATTTTTTGAGGAGGAATGTTTTTATAGTCCCTGTTCAAATTTTGTCGCCACTTTTACCAACCTTTTGATTGATTCTTGTTCTCTCTATACCTATTACAGAAATTGTACAAAAGACAGGTCTGAAACTAGCATATACAATTAGGATACACTTTATAATAAATATAATGTAAATACTATACAATCTCACATCTTTTTACTAAATTTGTGGCTTAAGTAATTCGCTAAATCGAAATTTTATGGTAACTTTTTTTGATGCATGTGAGATTCTTGAAATGCTGTCTGAAGCATCTGTAAAGGTGTTTCTGGACGGCGGTTGGGGTGTCGATGCACTTATAGGCAGGGAAACAAGAACACATAACGACATCGATCTGTTCGTAGAGAAGAAAGACTACTGTATGACCATATCCGTGATTACAGGGAAGGGATACAGAGAAGTTATAATGGACTATACGACCGACAGCCATACTGTCTGGAAAGATGACAACGGAAGAATAATCGATCTACATAGTTTCGAATACGTTGAAGATGGAATCCTATATGAGGGATACACTTTTCCAAGCGACACTTTCTCAGCTAAAGGAAATATCGGGAATATTGAGGTAACATGCATAAACCCGGAGGCACAGGTACAGTTCCATCTGGGATATGAATACGATGAAGATGATGTCCACGACGTCCTGTTATTATGCAGAACTTTCAATCTTGAGATACCGGAGCAATATAAAACTCACATCTGATTCAATATGCTATGATTACTGATAGTTATGATATTGAAACTGAACCAATGATCAATCTGTTTGATTTCTACGGCAGACGTGGAGATTTTGCAGATATATGCCTGATAATATTCTCGAAGGAGATTCATCGGCATTTACTTGATTCCTACGAATCTGAAATTATTGCAACTATGCCGGCTTGCAATGGCGACACGCATATCTATAAAACAACTTATAAAGGAGTTACGATAACTTTCTACCTGTCAGGAATAGGTTCAGCAGTAGCATCCTCTCAATGTCATCTTGCAAGCTGGCTAACTGGAGCATCAAAGTTCATTATGTTCGGTTCCTGTGGCAGTCTTGACCGTACAACCACACAAGGTAGATTTATCATACCGACACAAAGTTACAGAGGGGACGGGTGTTCATATTATTTTGCAGCACCATCCGACTATATTGATATAGCCGCAAGCAAGGAACTTTCCATAATTTTCGACAAATTATCTGTACCATATATTACAGGTAAAATATGGACGACAGATTCGATGATCAGAGAAACAAAAGGACTTGTACGCAAACGTATGGAAGAAGGGTGCATCGCTGTAGAAATGGAATTGGCTGGAGTTCAATCTGTGTGCGACTTCTACAATTTGAAGTTGTATGCTTTTTTTGAAGCAGGTGACATTTTGGATACAAATGGATATGAAGCCAAAGGCTTGAACAATGCCAACCATAGTTTAAACAAACTTTATATTGCTTTAGAAACGGCAACCTACATCTGAAGTATATCAGAATTGTGAATTCCTATTTATCTAACAGCCTTGACACAGTTCAGCTGACGCCCCCAAAGCGGAGCTATAAGCTTCGCTTTTTTGTTAAAGAAAAAAGCCCATCCACAGAATAATTGCAGACAGGCTTTTGAGTTCTAAAACGCTATGAGTGAAACCTCTTATTCTACTACCATTACACTTGGCAAGTAATTTTTCAAAATACTAAGAGGAATTGGTTGGTAGAAGTTTTCAGTTACTACCGTTTCTTTTATATCCGTAAGGGCATAAATTACTTCATCTTGTTCTTTACGCTTTCTCGGTTTGAGCTTAGCATTACCCTTAGAAGCTCCATTTTTTCTTTTTACTAGTCTTTCCATAAAATCATGATTTTTAAAAGTTAAACTTAAATTTCTTATACTCAATACTACTCGTTGCCCAGAGAAAATCAAAATGAAAATCGCAGAAATTTGAGCTATTGCCGAAATCGAATAACCATGTCGTTTTTCTTACCATTTGCCGACAGCAGACCAGAAATTTCGACCAGAATTTGTCGATAAAGTGAATGTCGTAAAAATGTGTGTCGAAAAGTTGTAATCAAGTTTTTTTCGATATATAATAGCTTGTCTGATGATTCAGACTGCCAGACTACTAAAAGTCGGGCAAAAAATCAAGATTTTATCGTGTAATCAAATTTTGTAAATTATTCCTTTATACATAGTCCAAAAGATTTTTGGTTACACCAAGACTACGCAGATTATCTATTATTTTTCTAACAATTTTAATTTTAACGAGCTATGAGTGAATTAAAAATCAACAGCAACAACGGTTTTCTTCAAATGGAAGACCTACCACAAAACTGCATCTTTAATAAAGTGGTAACAGGATGCGGAGGTACAACAATCGTACTATTCAACGAGAGAGATTACATTATTGCCGTACCTACTACGGAACTAATTACTAACAAAACAGGATTGACCGAAGCAGGAGAAGCCATTATTACCTCTCCAGATAGCACAAAATCGTAGTCAGTCTTCGGGCTATTTGGCGAGTTTACCTATCCTGTACAAAAAGATTTGAAGCGATATATTGCACAGCCAGGCACTAAAAAAATCATGTGCACCTATGACAAGGTAATGCAGGTTGTAAGATTCATAGAGCCTCAACATTATCAAATTTTAATTGACGAATACCATTAGCTACTAAAGGCATTTTCATACCGCCACAAGGCTATAAAGGGTGTTTTTGAGAACTTCAAAAGATTCAAGTCGTTCTGCTTCTTATCTGCTACTCCTATATCTCCAGACTTCGTACCGTCACCTTTAGACGGAGTAGAGCAGATTGATGCAGTCTGGGAGAACACAGATACCTTATTTGTGAAGCTAGAGCAGACTAATAACCCTTATGTTAAAGCCGCAAACATTATCAAGAACTATAAGAAGGACGGATACATTACCGTTAACGGAGAAAAGAGCTGTGAAGCGTTCTTCTTTATCAATTCAGTAAAAGACATCGCAGCCATTCTCAAATACTGCAATCTTAGTAATGATGAAGTGAAGATTGTTTGTGCAAATAACGAAGAAAACGAAGCAAAGCTATCCGGCTACACCATATCCAATAGTAGAAGCGAGAATAAGAGATTTACATTCATTACTAGTAAATCATTCGAAGGTGCGGACTATTTCAGCGAAACAGGATTGTGTTTTGTGGTCAGCAATTCACGCAATAAAAATACGCTTCTTGACATATCCACCGACATTTACCAGATAGCAGGGAGAATCAGAACACCAGAGAATCCATTTAGAAATGTGTTAGTGCATATCTTCAATACAGCAGGTAAACGGAAGCTCAATTTGAACATTAGTTATGAAGATTTCAAACTCTCGATTCAGAACGAAGTAGAATTAGCTACTAAGATTGTCGATACCGTAAATAAAGCAAGTAACGGTAAAGGAATAGCAGATAAGATGATTAAAAGTGAATACATCATGAAAGACGGAAACGGTGATTACTTCTTAAACGATACGCTAGTCAAGTTGGACTTGATGAATTTTAAAATTGAAAAGTAGATTTACCAAACAGGTGTGAAGCTCAAAAAGCACTACGACACTAACGGAATACTTACCACAGAACCAGATTACGAGAAAGTGGAAAACACCATAAATAATGCTAGTAAGAAAATGCCATTTAAGGATGCTTATCTCAGATACTCCGAATTGAGAAAAGAAAGTTACGACTTCGGAAAACAGGCACAGGAAATTGCCCGAATACAACCGCTAGTAGTGGACGCATACAACAAACTTGGCGATGATAAGGTCAGAAAATTACGATACATTAAAGAAGCTATCAAAAGAGAACTTATCAACCTTGACAATACGAAATCTTAGGATGAGAAGGTGGCTGAAATGATAAAACAAGCGATTGAGCTACCATGTCAAAAGACCTGCCCCGAACTCATTACCATTATTGACAAGGCATACAAGACAGCAGGAATAACTAAGAAAGCGAAAGCGGCTGATATTACGAATTGGTTTAATTGCAAAAAGACTAGTGCTAAAATAGACGGTGTTACCACAGCAGTTTACAATATATACACACCAACACTTATATGATGAACTACTAGACAGGAAACAGGGTAACTAACAAGGAATTGAAAGCTACCCTGCAAAGCCTCTACGATGAACAAGAAATCAAAGAGAAAGCGAAAGCTACTCATATTGCCAGATACTACAAGGTCAAGAAATGTAAGATAAGAATCGGAGATAAAAGAGTAGACGGATACGAAATAATATCAGAAATCAAATAAATTAGTCAATTATCAAGACGGAGCTTAGATTAAAGGTTGATTTTTTAGTTGTAAATACTATTTCTAGTGAATAATCAAGGAAAAAACAATGTTCTGACTTGATTTTCAAAGTGAAATAAGGTAGTCGAGTTAATAAATGAACTAATTTTGCGGAAAACTTGATTTATTATGGATATTTTTCGAAAATTGAAGGAATTTTATGAGCCGAAGCCTGCACCTAAGAAGCCTACATTGAAAAAGCCTGTACCTCGAAGGCCTGTACCTCGAAAGCCTATAAACAGAGGTGGTCAATCTATAGAAGAACTATTGGCTAGAAATGATGGTCAATACATCACATTCTTAAAAGAGCGGTCTAATTCTAATCTGTACGGTTCTTTGCGTAAATCTCTAAATGCAACATCAGCTACTCCATTAGACCAATTTGTCAATGCGATGTGCTTTAGAGCGGAAGCAGTGAACGAAGGTTTCATAACATTAGCTAAAGCAGGTAATTTCTTATCGGCATGTTCGATGATTCGTTTGCAACTAGATTCGGCTTTAATATGTCTTGCAGGATTAAAAGCTAAGAATCAGTTTGAGTTTTTTGTTGCGTTCAATAGCGGAACACCAATTAACAAGTTGAAAGACCAAGAAGGCAATTTACTTACTCAAAACTACCTTGTAAAGAGCTTTGACAATCCCGAAATCAAAGCGATTTTTGATAATGGAAACAGATATGTTCATCCGTCCAGATTATTCCAAGATGAAAGCATAGACTTGACCGATGGACTAAGACTAATGGATTATAGAGAATATCAAGTACCAGATAAAATCAGAAAAGAAGCATATCGGCAGATGGTGATTGCTAATAACCTATTAGCTAAATATCTTCACGAGTGGATAAAGATTAAGAATTCGGATTCGTGTGGTAGATAAAAAAATAACCCAAGGGGATGCCTCTTGGGTTATTCAGTTAAGAATTAGGGACATTCATTAAATATTACAAAATCAGCCAACTAAT
>UMIE01033206.1_pt1 | contig 20505 bp, 9 predicted proteins | sample 1965711 | NCBI WGS metagenome assembly UMIE01 (sample SAMEA4836116, study PRJEB28245) | human gut metagenome | biome: gut microbiome; material: fecal sample | place: Denmark | collected 2008 | reverse complement strand
TTCTTTGATCGTACGGGCAATGTGTTCTTTGAAAGCACTTTGGTGAGTACCTCCCTGTGTCGTATGCTGTCCATTGACAAATGAATAATATTCTTCGCCATACTGTCCGGTATGTGTAAAGGCGATCTCGATGTCTTCTCCTTTCAGATGTATAATAGGGTAAAGCCCGGTAGCAGTCATGTTGTCATTCAGCAGATCGACTAATCCGTTTCGGGATAAAATTCGTTGCCCGTTATAGATTATTGCAAGGCCGGTATTGAGATAAGTATAGTTACGCAGCATCGTCTCGATAAACTCAGGACGGAAGCTGTAGTTCAGGAACAGGGTAGCATCCGGTTCGAAGAAAATATATGTTCCGCTTTCTTCTTCCGTATCCAGTGTTTCGTCTGTAAGCAGATTGCCTTTAGAAAAGGTGGCAATGCGGACTTTACCGTCGCGATAGCTACGTACTTCGAAACGGGAGCTCAATGCATTGACGGCTTTTACACCTACACCATTCAGGCCGACACTCTTTTTAAATGCTTTACTGTCATATTTACCACCGGTATTCAAGACACTGACGGCTTCTACCAGCTTTCCCTGTGGGATGCCTCGTCCGTAATCTCGTACACTGACACGCAGATTTTCTTCGACAATGATTTCTATTTTCTTACCGGCTTGCATCTTGAACTCGTCGATACTATTATCTAACACTTCTTTCAAAAGGACATAAATTCCGTCTTCGGAATGTGCACCGTCGCCAAGCTTTCCAATATACATGCCGGGACGTGTACGGACGTGTTCCATGTCGCTCAGATGGCGGATGTTGTCATCTGTGTATTCTACAGGACTGTTGTCTAAAGGTATCAGTTCGTTCTCTTCCATAAACAATAATTTTTTAATGTGCCAATATGCCAATGTGCCGATTGGCTACGCATGCAGCTACGCTATGCTAAAGCACCGTTCGGAAACTGGCACGTTGGCATATTGGCACATTGTTCCATTATTCTATCTTTTTTGTAAACGCACGACGACGTTTATGTTGCTCGGTTTTGAAGTATTCCCATTGAGCCTGGACTTTTCCGTTTTCTTCCAGCTCCGGGTTGCTTTCTGCAAATATAAAACCTAATTTTTGATAAACCGGAATTAAATCGGAAAATAACAAAGCGTTAACACCTTTATTCTGGTATTCCGGTTTCACGGCTACAAGCAGCAGATCGAGCATTTTTGCCCGTCGTTTCATGAACAGGGCTTTCAGAAGATAATACCAGCCAAAAGGTAATAAACGCCCATGTGATTTTTGCAGAGCTTCTGATAATGAGGGCATTGAAATACCTACTGCAATCAGTTTGTCATTGGCATCCGTGATAAGGGTTACCATGCGCAGGTCGACGATTGGCAGATACATTTTAACGTACTGGTTTATTTGGCGTTGCGACAGTGGGGAATAACCGTACAACGGACTGTAGGCTTCATTCATTAACTCAAAAATGGCCTGTCCATAGTCTGCGGCAATCTTTTTGGCGGAGGTATATTTCTTTATTTTGAGATTATATTTCCGTTGGATGAGATCGGAGATACGTTTATGTTTTTCCGGTATAGCGTCCGGTATGTAGATTTTATATTCTACCCAGTCAACATCTTTTTCGTATCCCAACTTCTCCATGTGTTGGGGATAATAAGGATAGTTGTAGATTGTCGCCATGGTGCTGAGCTGGTCAAATCCTTCTATCAGCATACCTTCTGCATCGAAGTCGGTAAATCCCAATGGGCCTTGGATGTCTGTCATGCCTTTGGCTTTGCCCCATTCTTCTACGGCTTTCAGCAATGCAGAGGATACTTCTATGTCATCGATGAAATCTATCCAGCCGAAACGTACATCTTTTTTATTCCATTTCTCATTGGCTTTATGGTTGATAATGGCTGCTACACGGCCTACCAGTTCATCATTTTTATAAGCCAGAAAGTATTCGGCCTCACAAAATTCAAACGCAGCGTTTTTCTTTTTGTTGAACGTATTAAGCATATCGTCATAAAGATCGGGAACGGAATAAGGGTTACCCTTATACATCTTGAAATTGAAACGAATAAACTTTTTTAGTTCTTTTCTTCCAGATACTTTTTTGATTGTAATAGCCATAATTTGTATTTATTTGAGTTTGCAAAGATACGTGATAATCTTTAAATTACAACGGGGAAGTGGCAAAAACTACTGTAATCGCCATTCCCCGTTTTGTGTAAATACAAAGTGGTATCTTTTATGATTTGAAAGGTATGTATAATGTTGTATTTATGATAATGAAAGTATCAGTAGCTGTGCCGTAAGCACGCGCAGAAACATGGCCAACGGATATACGGTAGCATAGCCTACGGCGGGAGCGTCGCAAGAAGTCAGGTCATTCGAGTAGGCAAGAGCGGGTGGATTGGTATTGGCTCCGGACAATACTCCGATGAGTGTATAGTAATTCAATTTACAGCCATAACGTCCGATAAGCCCCGTTATTAATAATGGGATAACAGTGATGATGGCCCCATAACCGATCCAAACATAACCTCCTTCGTTCACAACAGTTTCTATGAATCCCTTACCGGCTCCTAATCCTACACAGGCAAGAAAGAGTGAAATGCCTATTTCTCTAACCATCAGATTGGCACTCATGGTGGTATAAGTAATCATTTTGTATTGTGGGCCGAAACGGCTGATAAGGATCGATACGATGAGCGGGCCTCCCGCAAGTCCCAGCTTGACCGGTTGAGGAATGCCCGGAAACATAAATGGAATACTTCCTAAGATACATCCCAAAGCGATACCTATAAATATCGGAATAAGATTGGGATGGTTCAGTCGTTTCATTGAGTTTCCCAAGACCTTCTCGGCATGTCCTACAGCCAGTTCGCTACCGACTACTGTTACACGGTCGCCCATCTGCAATTGCAGGCTCGGAGCGGCTACAAGGTCTACTCCCGAACGATTGATGCGGGTGATATTTGCGCCGAAATTATTTCGTATTTTCAGTTGCGACAGCGTTTTTCCATTCAGTTCGGGTTTGGTAATCAGGATACGTCTTGAAATCAGATTCTTACTAACCTGTTCCCATTCTACCTCCACTTGTTTACCGAAGAAGACCGTGATAGCCTCAATATCTATCGGATTGGAGATAATTAAAATCTCATCATCCAAATGCAGGATAGTACCCGAGTTAACCAATTCCGTCTCTTTGTTTCCTTCATGATAACGTATACGCGAAATAACAAAATTCCGGTTTACCAACGGGCGTATATCTTTAATTGCCTTTCCGTTTATCGCTTCATTTTTTATAACTAAGGTGACGGGACGTACAGTCAGTTCTTGTAAGTGTCCTAATCCTTTTTCCGCATCGGCCTCTTCTTTGGTCGTATTGATATTTAAAATATACTTCAAGGCAAGTAATGAAAGGATAGCACCCACCACTCCGAGTGGATAGGCTACGGCGTATCCCATTGCTATCTCAGGCGCATCGATACCGTTCAGGTCACTGTTGGCCTGTTGGGCAGCACCCAATCCCGGGGTATTGGTGACGGCACCGGAAAGAATTCCGACCATTGTTGTGATGGGAACGCCTGTGGCGAAGTGTAGGATGATGGTAATAACAACACTCAGAAAGATAGTTGTCATGGCGAGCATGTTCAGTGTAAATCCTCCCTTTTTAAAAGCGGAAAAGAAACCAGGCCCTACCTGTAAACCGATGGAGTAGACAAATAATATCAATCCGAATTCCTTTAGGAAGTGTAGCAGATGTTCGTCTAAACTCAGGTTGAAATGCCCGAATACGATACCGACGAAAAGTATCCATGTGACACCCAATGAAATTCCGGCTATCTTTATTTTAGCCAGTATGATACCGAAGGCAATAACCAACGATAAAATAAGTACGGAGTGTGCCACTCCACCACCCCAAAGATTGGGGTATCCTTCGAAAAGGTTTCTGAGAAGTTCCATAATATAATAAATTTGTCTTTAATGTATCAACCACAGAACCTCGATTAATTGTATCACAACATAGACATACCCATATTTACAGGTATCTCTTTCGCAGGTTCTTTCATTGGATTCATCTTCTTTCACACTGCTTTCCTAATCCCACGAGTAAAAACAGCCTTTGATGAATGGCAGGTCTTCTGACTGACTCCTTATCTTGAAGCCTTCCCGGTTCTATAAAAAGAACCAGTGGCAAAGGTCTGTTTTCAAGATATTAGCAGAGTTTCACAGCAGCGGGACTGTCCGGGATTTTCACCCGATTCCCTTTTAATCCGAATAGTCGAAATGTCTATCCGCAACCAATTCGGGGCAAAGATAGTCGATTTTATAATTCGATGGAGAAGAAACGAAGAAAAAAGATACGGCTGAATATTTTTTCCTTTTCAAGTTGAATTCTTGATTTAATTTCTAACTTTGTCAGCAATATCGGTTTCTGAAGTAGCTTCAATGCGAACCGGAATTAAAAGGGAATCCTGTGAAAATCAGGGACTATCCCCGTAGCTGTAAGTTTTATCTCTTGCATTTGAAAGAGAAATGTTACAACAATCTTTGCCACTGGTTATTTTATAGAATCGGGAAGGCGTTGTAATAAAAACAAGTCAGAAGACCTGCCGGTTTCATTACCTCATTCAAGGCTTTCGGGTGAAAGGCGATGGAGTGGATTCTACCGATTTCATTTTATTACTGACCTCCGTGAATTGTCGTATTTGAATAGCTTTATGATGAATTTATTTGTTAAATCTTAATTTATAAGTATGATTAGTTCGGAGATATTCATTATCAAAAGAGATGGGAAAAGAGAAGTGTTTTCTCTTGATAAGATTAAAAATGCGATTGCCAAAGCTTTTTTGTCAGTAGGGAGTTTTGCTACACAGGATGTCATTACCAATGTATTGAGCCGTGTCAGTGTCAGTGATGGAACCAGTGTGGAAGAAATCCAGAATCAGGTGGAAGTAGCTCTGATGGCAGAGCATTATTACAGTGTTGCAAAAGCATATATGCTGTATCGTCAGAAGCATTTGGAAGACCGTGAAGTCAGAGACAAGCTTAGATTCTTGCTTGATTATTGTGACGCTTCCAATCCTGCTACCGGCAGTAAATATGATGCAAATGCAAATGTGGAGAACAAGAACATCGCTACTTTGATAGGTGAATTGCCAAAATCGAATTTTATTCGTCTGAACCGCCGGTTATTGACGGATCGTTTGAAAGATTTGTATGGTAAAGAAGTCTCCGACCGCTATCTTGAACTTTTGAATCATCATTTTATTTATAAGAATGATGAGACTAATCTCGCCAATTACTGTGCAAGTATCACCATGTATCCCTGGTTGATAAACGGCACTGTGGGTGTGGGAGGCAATTCGACGGCTCCGACTAATCTGAAATCTTTCTGTGGAGGATTTGTCAACATGGTATTCATTGTATCCAGTATGCTGAGCGGTGCATGTGCTACTCCGGAGTTTTTAATGTACATGAATTATTTTGTAGGCTTGGAGTATGGACAGGATTACTATAAACACGCTGACAAGGTTGTTGATTTGTCTGTTAAGCGAAGAACGATCGATAAGATTATAACGGATTGTTTTGAACAGATAGTGTATTCTATTAATCAACCTACGGGTGCACGGAATTTTCAGGCGGTATTTTGGAATGTAGCCTATTATGACAAGTACTATTTCAATAGTCTTTTCGAGCATTTTGTTTTTCCCGATGGAAGTAAACCCGATTGGGATTCTTTGAGTTGGTTGCAAAAGCGCTTTATGAGGTGGTTTAATAAGGAACGCACACGGACCGTTTTGACGTTTCCTGTCGAAACAATGGCATTGCTGACCAAAGATGGCGACGTATTAGATAAAGAATATGGAGATTTCACTGCCGAAATGTATGCCGGAGGGCACTCTTTCTTTACCTATATGAGTGATAATGCCGATTCCCTAAGTAGCTGTTGCCGTTTGCGTAATGAAATACAAGATAATGGTTTCAGTTATACGTTAGGTGCCGGCGGGGTTTCTACCGGTTCGAAGAGTGTATTGACTATTAATCTGAATCGTTGTATCCAGCATGCAGTGAAGTCGGGTATGCTTTATCCTTTCTTTTTGGAAGAGGTCGTCGATTTGGTTCACAAAGTACAACTGGCTTACAATGAGAATCTGAAACAGTTGCAGGCAAAAGGTATGTTACCTTTGTTTGATGCCGGTTATATCAATATGAGTCGTCAATATTTGACTATCGGTGTCAACGGTTTGGTTGAAGCAGCTCAGTTTATGGGAATCGAAATCAATGATAATCCCAAATATGAAGCATTTGTGCAGGAGATTTTGGGTATGATAGAAAAATATAATAAGAAGTATCGTACAAAGGAAGTTTTGTTTAACTGTGAAATGATCCCTGCCGAAAATGTAGGCGTGAAGCATGCCAAGTGGGATAAGGAGGCCGGTTTCCAAACTTTCCGTGAATGCTATAACAGTTATTTCTATATCGTGGAAGATGAGTCATTGAATATTGTCGACAGGTTTCGTCTTCACGGGCATCGCTATATCGAGCATCTTACCGGTGGCTCTGCTTTACATATGAATTTGGAGGAGCATCTTAGCAAAGAACAATATCGGCAATTGTTACGGGTAGCTGCTATAGAAGGTTGTAATTACTTCACATTCAATATTCCGAATACTATTTGCAATAAGTGTAAGCATATCGATAAGAGATATCTGCACGAATGTCCTGAATGTCATAGCGAGGACGTAGATTATCTGACTCGTGTTATCGGTTACATGAAACGTGTCAGCAATTTTTCACAAGCCCGGCAGAAGGAGGCTGCTCAAAGATATTATGCTCCGGTACGCTGATTATGATATTGTTTTTCAAGAGATACCGGGTGAGGTTACTTTGGCTATCAATCTTTCTAATTGTCCGAACAGGTGTAAGGGGTGTCATAGTCCTTATCTGATGGATGACATAGGTGAATTCCTAACTGAAGAAAGTCTTTCATGGCTTTTGCAGAAATATGGTAAAGCTGTGACTTGTGTCTGTTTTATGGGTGGGGATGCTTATCCGTTAGAAGTAGAGCGATTGGCACAGTTTCTCTGTTGCCGTCAGTCCATAGCTCCGGTGAAAGTGGGTTGGTATTCCGGAAAGTCGGAGTTACCTACCGACTTTAATATGAGTTATTTCGAATATATAAAGTTGGGACCTTACGTGGAAGCGTTGGGTGGATTGAAATCTGCAAAAACAAATCAGCGTTTGTATCGTATTGTCAATGGGAAAATGGAGGATATTACTTATCGGTTTTTGTCAAATCAATTGTTTGTTTGAAGGGATTTCCATGATCACTTTTTATATTCTATGATAGGAATACCTGGATATTTTCATGTATGAAAAAATCACCCTTACTACAATTGAACTGCACCCCAAAAGTTGGACATAAAACTTTAGGAGTGCAGTTTAAACATGGTTAGAGTGAGGGTGATCTCATAATTATTAAGACTTTTTGAACTGCTATTTATCTAAATAATTTTTTGATAATCAGTAGTGTCCTTTGAAATATGCTTTTAAAGGGAAATGGCTGCTGGGGGTACATTCTACGATTAATATTGGATCTGTTTCATCTTCTGGAATTGTTAATGAAATTACATTAGTATTACCTGTGCCATTTTTGTAGCCCCAAATTGAAAGTACGCCACCTGGATATACATCTATTTCTGATGTGCGTTCAATGAAATTCTGCCCTGCCAGCAACAGTATGCCCTGATCATAATCCGTGCACAATAGTTTTCCATCTAATGCTATACTCACCATTCCATCCCAACCAGGATTAGAAACTTGGATTTTCATGTCTTTAATGACTCTGTTTTCCGAAGTAAGGTTTTGCTTCCCATTTTCGTTTAATTGCGCCCATACATTAGATGTACATAAAAAGACGAAAAGTAATAACACAATTTTTGTAATTTTCATAAACGTAAAATTTAAAGGATAATATAATGATTTTTGTATTAAAATATTTAAAGACCTAATGGTACTAATTAGCAGTCTATTGAATTTTAGATCGACTAATGGAAAGTAATTCGATTACTATATATTAAGAAATAATGTGTTTAGAAGGAAAGAGCCCAGTATTATACCAGGCTCTTATGCAAGTTATAAATATTAACTTGTCCAATTTGTTAGAAACGTTTTAGTTTCTTTTGGTTATAATATATACTTTATACCTATTTCTAACAGATCATTTCTTAAGAACTTTTATTGTACGAACCTCTTTGCCGTCTTTTATTACTTTCACTAAGTAAATGCCATTAGTTCCAAGGGTAATACGCATATTTTGACCGGCATAAAGAGTTTCTGTTTTTTGAGCAGCAAGCATACCGGATACTGTGTATACAGAAACTTGGTAGTTACCGTCTTCTGCAAATTCTACAAAGAGAATGTCTTCTACAGTATAAGTACGTAATTCTCCAGTTACGTTTGTATCTTCAATACCTACAGGATCATAGATTGTGAATACAGGGTATTCTTTAGAATCTGAGCCTAATGTATTTGCGAGTGTTAAAGTAACAGTACGGTCATCAGGTTTAGCATAGGACAGTTTTGCGCTACCAGCAGTGGCATTGCCAGTAGCTTCACTGATTACGGCACGTTTGGCAGTCCATGTAGGCAGTGTCTCAATTTTATAAGCAGATCCGGCAATGAACGGAGTACCGGAGATATAAAGGGGTTGTTGAGGGGTTTGAGTTCCAGAACCTTCATTTACTCCTGCTACAATTTTGAAAGCACAAGCTTGTGCTTCTGTCTTAGTACCTTTAGCTGTAAAATAATGACTGTCATTAGCATCTGTATCAAAATCCCAGTAAGCTAATATATTAGCTGGAAGATTATTTGCATCAAGACCTGCCTTTGATGTCTGTACATCTGCTTCGGTCATAGCTCCATCCCAAATTTGCAACTCATCTATTATACCATTGTTGAAAGTAGCTCCTTCACCACGACCTCCACCGAAACCAAACCAGTAGTCAGACGGGAGGGCAAAGCGTATAGAACACCAATCTTCTGTTGTTCCGCTTGTACGGCCAAATATCCATGTTGATTTCTGAAGAGTGCCGTTAACATAGAATTTAGAACGGAACTGACCATTTTCGTTGTATTCAAATACCAATGCAACGTGATTCCAGGAATTAGGTACAATAACAGTTTCCGGGAAAGTGTATTTAAGTTCATCAGAACCACCTGCAGTAGCACTACGGAATGTATAAGAATCTAATTTACCTTTAGAATCAACATTAGACCAGAACCAACCCCAGTTATTTACAGGCCAAGTACTGGCACGATTTTCAATACTGAAGAATGCCGTACTACCGGGCAATGAATTAAATAGTACCCATGTAGAAACAGAGAATGATTTATAAGAAGCAATGTCTAAAGGTGCGACTTTACCACCTACCCAGCCTTCGTCTATTTCAACACCGCGTGATGCAGCGCCATCTGCTTCTCTACCTGTATAGCCTAAAGTCAACTCTTTTCCTATTTCAATTTTAATAGGTGATGCTCCCTCTTGCACTGTTTCTCCGTCGATTGTCAAAGTCTTGATTTGGGGCAAAGCGCCTGATCCCCAACTTGTAATCTGTACATAAGAATTGAAGCGGCGAGTAGTATCGGATTCAGTAATTTCGAGATCATAAGCACCAACCTCTTTGATACCTTCCGTTACAGAGAATTTTACAGTATTGTTCGCCTCTTTAACTACTTCACCCTCGGCATTGTAAAGTTTCCAACCAGCCGGATTGTGACGCGGATCTACGTAAGAAATTTCAAAATCTTCTTCCGGTTTAATTGTTGTCTTATCAATCTGGACATCATTAATAGTAAAATAATCACCAAAACCATCTATGTAATTGCTCCATTTAATATCAGAATCAGAGTTGGTATCCACTGAAACTGCAGCAACACCAAGACGTATCCGTTGTGCTTTATCTGCATCAACAGGAATAGAATAGTACATACCTGCCCAAGAAGTAGTGATACCCATAAATATAGGATCTCCACCTTCTTGTTGTGCATAAAGTTTAAACATGGAAGCGTTCACATCAAGATTGTAAACAGGAGTTCCTGCTTCCTTATTATTAGGCATATTAAAAATTACCTTGGCATCAACACCTTTATAATGATTACCAAGAGTTTTTGCTACAGTAATTTCAGGAGCTGAAGGAGTAGAAGTCGTACCACGGGTAATAGAAAATTCTCCAAGATAAAGATCAAGATCTTGGGTATTCATAAAGTGCAGACCAATCATTGCAATCTCTTTATTGCTAAGTGTGGTGAGAAGCCCGCTGACTTTGAACGTTTTTTCAATCCAAACCTCATCATCTGCGACTTCTGAAGTTGTTACTACTTTAAGGTTGCTCTCACGCAAAATTACTGTTTCATTACCTTTGGCAGACAAAATAAGATTTATATCAGACTTACCTTTCACTAATTTATAACGAACTGTAATCACATCATTCGTTTTCAAAGCGAAATCTGTTTTGAAAAGATGTAAATATTCATCAGCTGTCGTACCGAAAATACGAAGACAAGAACCGCCTACATAAGCATCATCCCACGTAAATTGAGCATCTAACCCATTAGGCAGTACATCAGTTGCTTTTTTACCCATGAACGAGGAAGCAAACCAATAACGCCATGTAGGAAGATAATCTTGTACACCTATATTATACCATTCGTTGTTGTTTTGACGTTTACCTTTCCAATTGAAGAAACGGCCGTTACCTAAATTAAAGAATGTTATAAAGGGCTCTTCGGAAAGATCCCAGCTCAAAGAACTGCGTGCGGACATATATGCTGACATACCAAACCACTTTTCATCAGGGAAATGACTACCGGCATTATAGATATCGATTGATTTTGCAGGGTTACGATTTCCGTTAGTAAAGAACATCTCAAGAACATTCTGATAGGTTGTCTGTTTGGCTATATCCGAACTGCCCTGTTTTGCGCGTCCGGCCCAAAGCATATTACGTTCATGTGCCCCCCACAAGCCGATAGACATCGGATAATCAGCAAGGGTAGTCCATGTGGAAGGATCTCCTCCTTGCATATTAAAACCAGCATAAATATCCAATGGATTACGCCCGGGAGCAACATTCTGGAGATTAGAGAGAGAATTTAACACATTTGAACGATGCCAGTTGTAATTAAAGAAGAGTGAGGTACGTATATGCTCGCCGTTTCCGAATGTTTCTTTATTATGGCTACCAATACCACCATCAAAGGAGATACCACCGTTATCGTTTGTTCCGTCATACCAGAAGTTTTCTGCCAAATTATTTCCCTGTTCAACAAGATATTTATGAATAAATTCATGTTGAGTGCGAAGAGCGGGCAGATCAGCGCTCATGCCGTAAAACTCAGCATTATAACCTAAGCCGTCTACTCCATGATAATGAAGGAATTTAGCCAATTTTTCATTGTCAAGAGCTACTTGTTCATGCAAAGCTTGTCCCCAAGCTCCATCATTAGCGTTAATACTTGCATTAGGAATGGAAGCAACACCAGACACCCCTACACCATTTTTATGGGCAACATCTGCAAAACCGCCGGGAACCCAACCATGTGGTGAAGTCCAGTCCCCATAATGGGTTACATAAGACCATGTACTAAATACTTCGCCATCGAACACGCCATTAGGACGTGCATTCGGGCTACCTCCTGCAGCATTACCTACGGGAACCCAAAAAACAAGTTTTTTGTCATTTGCCTCATTTAATGTCTCATTAATTTGAGTTGCAGCATTACGGAAACGCTCTTTTGGTTTCACACGAGAGATGTAAAAATTCTCATCTTCAAACAAAGGAGTACCTGGGGTCCATTCAGTCACATAACCGGGCAGACCTCCACTATTAGGCCATACCATGTAGTCTTCTTTCAATTCTTGTGCATTAGCAGAAAGAGAAAGAACTGCAATTCCGGAAAGTAAAAGTAAATTTCTTTTCATGGAATGTGTTTTTAAAGTTAAAAAATTAATTTATATAATTCACAAATTGTTTGTTAGTGATTAACATCTTATGAGACAAGAAGCTTGAAGCTGAAAGCTTCAAACCCCTTGTCGATATTTTATTGAAGCCCCACTACGTTATCTGCTTTAAGCGTAAACGTTTTGTCACTGGTTACTGAAACGATAAGATCAAACGAGATCAACACATTACCATCGTTATCAGAAGCAAGAGTCACATATCCTGAGGTTACAGGTGCCTCTGCTTCATCAATATTTACACTTGCCGGATAGCTACTGACCTGATAGGTACCGTCATAACTACCACCGGAATATGCACCAGTTAATGTAATGGTAAGTTTTTGTCCAGATATTAGAGCGACATACACTAAAAGGTCCCTTTCGTTTTCGGCAGGTATTACAATAGTATTATCATAGTCTGTATTAGAGGAAGTATACGTCTGATCCGCCGGTAAATCAATTACCTTAACAGAAACGTCATCGGAACGAACATTGGCCACTTCTGCTATAATTGTGGCTGTTCCTGATGTTACAGCAGTAATTATACCTTTGGTATTATCTTTGTCTACTTGTGCAGCTTTCAGTATTGATGTATCAGATGATATCCATTTTACCTCATAAGGATTCGGACCGTCTGAAGTTGTCCTTGCATCGACTCCCCACTGAACAGATTGGCCGGCAAACAAAACACGTTGATTTCCTTTTTCCCACAACACACTTTTTATACCTTCGGTAATTGTTACCGGTACTTCAAGTTGTTTGCCATTAGATGTCAATATAAGTTTGGTTTCACCAATTTCCAAACCTTTAAGAATTATCAGATTACCATCATATTCACCAACTTCTATAATATTGGGATTTTCTGCTACAACTACCGGTTTGTGGTAAGCATAAGAGGCGATTGGTTCCACTCCCGTTGTGAACATGATAAAATCACCTACAGGCATCTTTATAGACTCATGACTCACTGTTATTTTGTCTACAGGATAACGGTTCTTATAATCCTGAACACTGAAAGTTGCCACAAGAACAGTATCCGAAGTAATACAATGAAATTCCGCCTCTCCTTCTTCAATACCCGCACGTACAGTTAATACGGCATCAAATCCTTGATTCTCTACAAACTCCTCATATTTTTCAGAAATGACGACTGCGCTACCGGATATTGCTTCCCAATGATATGAACTATAAGCTGCTTCAATGTCTTCAAGAGCACCGCTCTCTGTATTGATAGCAACACGTATAGTCATTTCTGAGTTTATGTCCATACTTGATTCATTTGTATAAGCAAACCATTGCGGCAAAACACTTCTATCTGGTCTGGTACCTAAATACGGCATCTCGGCAAATTTTTCACCATAGAAAGTAGCCAGAAGTTTCGGTGCCGATACTACAGTACAACTTGCAGTTTTGGCAGAGGACCCATCACCTATGGAAACAGTTATCTTTCCTTCTCCAGCGGCGCGTGGCGCAGAATAGTGTACAGCTACCAACCCTTTATCTTTATATACAGTCATCGGAATTCTAAATGGTTCAAGTCCTTCAATTGTATACTGAGGCTCAAAATCCTCAAGGAGTTCTTTAGGAGAAACAGCAAATAATACAGAATCATGGGTGATGTTATAACTATGTTTAGAAGAAATTATAGCCCCACTTTCGTCTATAGGAGTAATACCTTCCGGAAGATTTGTTGTGACGGTAACATTAGTCAGGGCATACTTACCATTCACAAGCTCTGCCTTTAGTTTTGTCTCTTTTCCTTGTGCACCTGTTACACAGACAATCGCCGTATCGCCCAACACCTTTGCCACATCTTCGTCCAATACCGTCCAAGTAATAGGTGTTTCTATACGATTACCACTCAAATTAGTAACTACAGCCGAGATTTTTATTGTATCGCCCACTCTCAAAGTGATATCCATAGGATTAAGGGTAATATATACCTCAGACGCACCATCCAGCGTTTCATCTTCATTACATCCGACAAAAACACCCATACATAAGATGGCTATCAAAAAGAATATTATGTTTCTATATAGTTTCATCTTAAAAAATTATTAAAAGTTTACCGGAATTACCAAATTATATTTATTATCTGGACTTTTTTCACCACGCTGTTCGGTAGGTACATCCCAAAATACTCGCGTACTACCCTGATTGGGTGCTCCAAGAGCCTCTTCAAGTGAAGCTATCTCAAGCGTATTATTGGTTGTTTTTACCAAAGGTATTCGGCGAAGCTGAAGTTCCAAATCAACATCTTCCATGTCACCGTTAAGATAAACAGGGAATAAACGCGGATACCCTGTACGACGGAATGTAGTCCATGCTTCCCCGCTCATCGGGAAATTAGCGATGTACTTTTGAGTGATAATTTTTTCCAGTTTCAACTCATCAGTATCTGCTTCATTCCACTTCACATCCACTTTTACACGACCTTTGATGTTATGAATTCCGTTAAACGGATCTGTATAGTCTACATCTTTCACCTCTGTCCGGTTGATATATTCGTCAATTATACTTTGATCAGTAATCCCATTTTCCTCAAAAGCCAAACGAATGCCGGATTCATAAAAGTCTTTGGCAGTTCCGCCCATCGACCAACCTCTAAGAGCACCTTCAGCACGGAGGAATAAGCACTCGACACGTTTTAAGAAAGGCTGATGCATGAATTTATATTTATCGGTTAATACCGCAAAAGGACCATACCCACTTTTTCTATCTGAAGTATTTATCTTCCTCATATCAATACCAGCACGCATACCGTATACATCAATCGGGGCCACAATACCAGAATTTTTATCTTTAATAGGACTGGGGTTTGAATCAAACCATTCTGTCAGCAATGGATTCTCAAAATGCTTAAGGATGTTTTCCAATGATGCATTCAAGCGGAGATCATTCCAAGTATTACAAATTTTCCACAAACAGCACACAGTCTCACCGGCTGGGTAGTAAGCTATATCTTTATCGTCATGTTCGGTAAGCACACCTATCTCATCAGCCACAGCTTCTTCGGCTTTTTGTTGAGCCTTGCCTGCGTCATATTTCACTATATTCATTGCCATACGAAGTTTGATGCTATTAGCAAACTTCACCCAACGCCGCCAATCGCCATAAGAAATGTTCTTACCATTGCTATCCTCTATTTTCTCTAATTCTGTTTGCGAAGGCTTTCGCTCTTTTAGGATAACAATAGCTTCATCCAAATCATTAAAAATCTTGTCATAAATATCAGCCCCTTTCTCATAAGCCAACGGCGGAATGCGTTTTACATTACGCCAATCTGTGAAAGGAGCAGCACCATAGAAGTCAACAATTTCATGACCGGCATATGCTTGGATAATCAGAGCTACAGCACGCCATTCGGGCTTTCCAAGCTCTGTAGCATGTAAAATAGCATTCACCGATTGTGTGAAAATTTGATTGCTATTTGCACCACCCAGATAGTCATTAGGATACGCATATAAAGTAGGCAACGGCCCTCCAAATGTAAAAGTACCTTTTGAAGTAGTCCAATACCCGGAATAGTTATCAATATTATTAGCACGACCATATTGATAGTCATGAGGTTCCCAATTACCACCCGGTTCATGCGAATAATTAATCATAAAAGGGATAGCACCACGAAGTTCTTTTTCAAGAACCGTAATGTCAGTAGCTCCTGCACCTTCCTCATTGGTATTATCCATCTCTTCCTGTTTGCCTATCATCCATGGGTATTCTTCCGGAAACCTATCACCACAACTGATAAGTATACCCGTTGACAATAAAGACCCGGCAATGAGACCAATCGAACATATTATTTTTTTCATTTTCATATTTTATTAAGGAGATATGCTTTATTTTAAAAGTTAAATTTTAGAGTCAATGCATAACTACGTGTAGTAGGCAATGAATAGCAGTCGATACCGGAAAAACCGTTAGCAGCCGATACAGAAATATCCGGATCTACCGGTGAATCTTTATAGATAAAGAATGCATTCTTTACAGAAAACTGTGCTGTCAATCCTCGATTCTTACCAAATAAGTTGTTGAAATTATAACTCAAGGAAATATCACGTACACGGAAATTGGTAGCGTTATAAACATAATCCTCCATCGGGGAAGCACCAATGGTCATGTAATAATTCTCAACGGAAACTTTATTTCCGGAACCATCAGGAAGCTCTTTAAGAATATATTCTTTACCGTTTTGTGTAACGCGTTCACCATTTAAACGTTCTTGGGCCGAGCGTTCTGAAAGGCCAAACAAATCAAGATCTGGTTCTGTTAAAGACATTACCTTACCACCTACACGTCCATCAATAAGAAAATATAAAGTAAGATTCTTCCAAGAAAGGGTGTTATTCCATCCGAGAGTGACAGGAGAAGCCGTATTGCCTACATAAGTTTTATACTCACCGGATTCCATTTGAGGCACAGCTGTTTCATAATCGTCAGCTCCACTGATTTTTATGTGTCCATTTTCGTCGCGGACAAAGGAATTAACATAAATATCTCCATAGCGACCTCCTTCGATATATTTAACTTTAAACGCATTGGTTCCCATTTCTACAATGTAAGGTGTCCCGCTTTCTGTTTTATAAGTTTCTAAGATTCGATTGTCGTTCCAAGCAATATTAAATCCCGTTTGCCAACGCCAATCACGACCAATGTTCCAGCGATATGCCGCAGAAAACTCAAGGCCATAATTACGGATCTTACCTGTATTAACAGGCTTAGATTCCCCATTGGCTGTGCTAACATAAAGAAATTGGTTGCGAAGAGTAGAATTATAATATGTAATATCAAAATTAAATTTATTATCAAACATCCATACATCAACACCTGTTTCAAATGAAGTCGTAGTTTCAGGTCGCGGATTTTTAAACACTGGCTTACGAGTCGATATAGCACTAGTAACAAAATTGTAATCTTGACGACCATACATATCATTTGGGATAGGATTACCCACAACTGACCAACTACCACGCCATTTTAGCTGATTAAGCCAATCCAAACGAGGCAAGAATTTATCAATAAGTACATTTACACCAGCTGAATAGTAATCAAAAGATTTATATCCAGATCCTTGTGTAAACTGCTGAAACGCTAGTGCCCACTCTAAGCGATAACTACCGTCAAGGTATATCTTATCAAACAATCCGATAGAAGCTGTAGCAAAAACAGCTGTACTCCAATCAAGATTATTCCAACTATCATTGGCAGATGTTGCACTACCATTAGGGTTAGTGGGACGACTTTTCTTGCTGTTTTGAGGAACGAACGCATTAGGTAAACCGCAAGTATCAATATTGGTAGTAATAGATGTATTGCGACTATAGTGCCGAGTAAAACTGGTACCCACTGCCGCATTGATATCGATTTTATCATCAAAACGGTCATTGTATGAAACCATGTGGTCGTTATAAATGTCACTTGTACGTGAGTCACTGGAATAATACTTACCACCTACATAATCAAAACCTGTACGATTCATCCCGGCATACTCTTCATTTAGATTATTTTGAAGTACATAATCAATACTGAGACGTGTCTGATATTTAATATTTTTCCAAATTTTGGCCTCCAAAGTGATATTACCCATAAGACGGTCCCGTTTCAACACATCGTTATACATATTAGCCACCCAATATGGATTATTTAGATATTGGTCGTACCAATACCACGTTTGTACCGGCTGTCCTACTAGTTTGGGGTTTCCTTTTGTCGGATTACTTACAATGTCATCCGCCATTGTGCCGTCGTGCCTGTAATTATGTTTAAAATAACGCATATCAATATCAGCCGGAGTACGATACAGCGGATAGAGTGTACTCAAAGCCTTACCAACTACCGGAGCGTTGTTCGTTTTTTGATGTATCCAGTTAATGCTTGTACTGATATTAATACGTTTATCAAACAAAGAGAATGCTTCCTTGAGCATTACATTATTACGACGGAAATCATTGTTGGGAATCTGACCAGTTTGATATGTATTGTTGTAGGAGAAATACGTGCGGGAATTTTCCGTGCCACCGCTAAGCGTTATGCCGTTATTAAGTGTAACACCTAAATTAAAAAAATCTTTTGCAGCATTGCGGGCAGAGCTCATCAGATAAGGTGCAGATGCTAACTCATCTGCCGAACGTGTACCAATCTCAGGTCCCCATGCCGACCATTGATTATTGTCGCTAAGACCAAAAGTTTGCTGGGTTTGAGGATACATTGCCATTGTTTCAATAGAGGTACTGCTGGAAATATCCACTTTAACAGTACCGGAAACACCCGATTTCGTTGTAATAACAATTACACCATTATTGGCAGCGCTACCATAAAGCGCAGCAGCATTCGGCCCTTTAAGAATGGTCATGTTTTCAATATCTTCAGGGTTAATAGTAGATAGAAGGTCATCTCCACTACGTCCACCACCATAAGCGATACCATCGGTCACTTGACTTCCCATACCGTCTTGCATAGGTACACCGTCAATTACAATTAACGGTTGATTGGTTCCGAGAATAGAGGTGGAACCGCGAAGCACTATTTTAGAAGCTCCACCGCCCGCACCGGTATTGTTAGGAGTAATGGTAAGGCCTGCACTCTTGCCTTGAAGTGAATTAATAAAATTTGTTTCTTTAATACGAGTTACTTCATCGTTTTTGATAGTTTGTGCAGCATAAGTTAGAGTTTTGGCTTCACGGGTAATACCCATAGCTGTAACAACCACTTCATTCAGAACTTGGGCATCTTCTTTTAGAATAATATTAAAAGAAGTGGCACCAGATATTGATAATGTTGCTTTTTGATAACCAATATAACTGAATTCGAGTATGGCATTGTCATTGGGAATTTCGATAGAGTAATTTCCATCGATATCAGTAATGGTTCCTGTGGTAGTTCCTTTTACCAATACACTTACACCAATCAAAGGTTCTCCAAATTCATCAGAGATCAAGCCTTTAATGATACGTTTGTTTGATTGGGTTGTTTCATTTACCACATCAACATCTTTAGAGGAATAGAGTACCAGATAGTTGTCCTTTATAGTAAATTTTGCATTTGTGTTTTTCAGCAAGTTTTTCATGACAGAAGATAATTTCTGATAATCTACTTTCACTGATACAATTTGGTCGGGATTTACATCTTTTGTATTGTAAACAATACGCAATGAAGTTTGACGACCAATCTCATTTAAAACTTTACTTAAAGGAACATTGGAAAAATCCAAACTTATGGCTACATCATTTTGCGCTGTAGCATGCATAGAGAGTGGAACAAAAAGAAATAGGGAAAACAACAAGAGTTCGATCTTGTACTTTAGATTTTTTTTCATTTAGCATTTTTTTTATGTTAACAAAATACTGGTTACTTTAGCTGTAAATGTGCACTTTGCATCAAATACAAATTCTTTTCCATTAGCTTTTTTTGTTCATGTTCTTCATTAATTCTATATAAAACAACATATATTAATTTTAATTCTTATTTTAAGGCTATCTATTAATATTACAATTCAAGCGTAAGTCTTACTAAATAAAAAAAGTATTTTATTGTGTTTTTTTTATTTAAGCTTAATAATTTATGGATAATAGACCTTAATTAAATAAGAGGATAAGTTTCTATATTACATGAAGCTTATTTCATACCTACAAAACATCCGGATGTTTTGTACTACAACATCCCCATGTTTTCATGCAAAACATGGGGATGTTCTTGGGGTAAAACTATATACTTTGATTTAGCTTAAATATATATGGTATAAATAGAGTAGTATTGTCTCTCTTTGGTGACTATATACTACCTTACAGTAAAGCCCTCTATAAACGATTGTACGATTATAGAGGGCTTATAATTTTGATATATTCTATTGCTAACAAGAATTTACACTGTAAGCAATATATAGTTACTTATTTTTTGTTTTAATTACACGTGGGTATTCCCCAAGATGTATTAGGCTTGTCACCCATTTCCAAAATCAGTTCACCGCCTTTTAGTAATTCGGAAGCCGGAAAGAAGAATTCATTCAGTACTTTACCATTTAGCATGGCACTTTGAACATATTTATTTTTTCTGGAAACGTTCTTTGCTTCGATTGTAAATGTTTTGCCACGATTATAACGTTCTCCCAAGTCGATAATGACTTTCTCATAAAGCGGGCTGGCTATTTCGTAGATCGGATCGATGCGGCATCCGCCATCTGTCTGGAACAGACCTAAGGCGGCCATTACAAACCATGAGCTCATTTGCCCTTGGTCTTCGTCACCTAAGTAAGCATTGGCGATGCCTGTTCCATAGTACTTATCAATGATGGATCGTGACCATTTTTGCGTGAGCCAAGGCTTCTTCGCCCAATTGAACAAGAAGGCAAAATGCATAGACTGTTGATTACCCTGTACTACAGGATAGTCCCAATACTGATCGTTCGGTGCATTGTACCTCCAAGGTTCACTGGCTTCAAAGCCCCAGTTCAGACGATCGATAAAAGTTTCTTCACCGATTGTTTCTATTAATGCCGGAACATCTTGGG
>UMIE01029660.1_pt1 | contig 20635 bp, 17 predicted proteins | sample 1965711 | NCBI WGS metagenome assembly UMIE01 (sample SAMEA4836116, study PRJEB28245) | human gut metagenome | biome: gut microbiome; material: fecal sample | place: Denmark | collected 2008 | reverse complement strand
CCAATGCTCATTTCCAATAAATTACACTCTTTTCGTAACTTCAGCTTACAAAAGTAGTGCTTTTTTCTTACTTCCGCCACGTTTCTTCCTGTCTTTAAGTTTTCTTCAACAATCGCAACACGTTCCTTAAACGACGACAGGCGTCTCCCTTCAATGGGAAACGCCTGTTGTCGTTTTGCTTTTCCTGTGAGGATTAAGCCTCGTGGATAGCGTCGCTTGGGCAGTTTTCTGCGCAAGTACCGCAGCTGATGCAAGTGTCTGGATCGATTTTATAGATATCGCCCTCTGAGATTGCCTCTACTGGGCATGCTGCTGCACATGTACCGCAAGCTACACAGTTGTCATTGATTACGTAAGCCATTTTTGTAAGTTTTATTTATTTGTTTATAATTGCTGTATGCAAAGATAATGCAATTCGTGTGGATTTGTTGCGATGTTTCATCCTTTTCTTCTTTTCAATATTATATCACACTATATTTCAGCAACTTACATTTCGTTATTTGGACTAATTGCAATTTATTCGTATTTTTGCACCATAATTTATAGTCAAAAGCAATGAATCCACTGTTTTCCATCATAACCATCACGTTCAACGCCGAGCAGGTGTTGCCGCCGACGCTCGATAGTGTAAAGCGTCAATCGTTTACCAACTTTGAGCATCTTGTGGTCGACGGAGCGTCGACCGACGGCACGGTCGAGATTGCGGAGCGGAGCGGAATAAAGGGGATTAGCGTGGTGTCGGAGCCCGACCGAGGGCTTTACGACGCTATGAACAAGGGCATCCGCCGCGCCAAGGGTGAATATCTGATTTTCCTCAATGCCGGCGACGCTTTCCATTCGCCGTCGTCGCTGCAGGAGATTGCCGATGCCATAGAGCAAGGCGCACAGCCCGACATTGTTTACGGGCAGACGCAGATTGTCGACGCCGACCGCAATTTTGTGGCGATGCGCCATCTGACGGCGCCGGAGCATCTGACGTTCGACAGCTTCAAGCACGGCATGCTGGTGTGCCATCAGGCGTTTGTGGTGCGCCGCGCGCTGGCGGAGCCTTACGACCTGCGCTATCGGTTCTCCGCCGACTACGAATGGTGTCTGCGCTGCTTGAAAAAAGCGAAGCGCTGCGCCTATACAGGCACAACGCTTATCGATTATCTTGCTGATGGGCTGACCGACAAAAACCACAAGGCGTCGCTGCGCGAGCGCTACGACATCATGTGCCAATACTACGGCACGCTGCCCACCATCGTGCGCCACATCGGGTTCTTTGCCCGCAATCTGAAGCGCAAACTGTTGAAATAGCGGTTATTTCCTCACTTTCAGCCATCCCGTCGTGTCGCTTTCCACAACGCGGCGGTAATAGTTTTCGTTATATCCCGGCGACAATGGCGCCACGGGATAGCCGTCGGCTGTACGCTCAAACTTGCCGTCCTTTTCTTTCTTGATTCGTCCGTCGAGGTATTTAACGAGCAGATACTCGCCGAGTTTGCGGTAGCTGTCGGTTGCCGACATGGCGCAGCTGTCGCTGTAGGCGGTGAGCATCTCCACTGCCTTGGCTGGGTTTTCCTTGTATGCTTCGAGGGCGCGTGCCTCAATCTGTGGTGCGGCTGCCTCGTAACTGTCTTCTATGCGTTTCTGCACGGCGCGCACGTCGGGATACATCTGCGAATAGCGCGAATAAACTTGGTTGGCTACCCAGTTGTTGACCCAGAACGCCGAGGTCCACGAAAAGTTGTAGAAGTCGCCGTTGCCCTGACGGAAGCATTCAGGCACTTGCGTAAGGCAGCAATACATCGGGTTGTAGACCGACAGCGACGAGTCGTCGACGCCAAACCACAGCACACCGCCCACGGCGTCGGGCAGCCACGAGCGCATCTGTGCCACGAGGGTGAAACCGGTCTGCTGTGTGGCTATCGGACGTTCGTGCATATATTCCACCGAATCCTGTGTCCACGTGAGCGGCGCATAGCGCACGGGCGAGTCCCAGTCGCCGGCGCCCGGCTCCTTGCGCATGTCCATCGGAGTGCCGTCAAAATGGTCGCGCATCATTTCCTGAAGGTCTCTGACGCTGAGTTTCTTCGTCGGCTTCACGTAGAGCGGAAGCGCGTCGCCTTTCATCTCTGTCACCCACGGCAGATAGCGGTCCATACCGTCGGCAAAGCGGTTGAAGTAAGCCCACACGCGGCCGTCGCATCCGCGATACGCCAGATAGTCGCTGACGGCGTATGCTTGGCAGAAGCTGAAGTCCTCGTCTTTGCCCTTGAACCAGCCTTTGCGGCGTGCATACTTGACTACGTCTTTGGAGTAGAGGCAGTTTTGCTTGTCGCCAAACGGGATGCGGTGTATGCGCGACTGGTTGGCGTGGCCGCTGATGCAGTCGTCTGGAATGCGGATGGCTGCCCAAACGGCGCCTTTCTCATCCATGCCTTTCGACACCATCTCGAGCACCCACACTTCGTTGGGGTCGGCTATCGAGAACGACTCTCCGCCGCTGTAGTAGCCGTAGCGCTCCACGAGCGACGTCATCACGCGGATTGCCTCGCGGGCGGTGCGCGCGCGCTGCAGCGTGACGTAGATAAGCGAGCCGTAGTCCATTATGGCGGTGGTGTCTGCAAGCTCGGGGCGGCAATCGAATGTGGTCTCGGTTATTGCCAGCTGATGCTCGTTCATGTTGCCCACGGTGGCATACGTGTGCTCCACCTGCTCTATCTGTCCGAGATATTTATGAGTGTCCCACTCCTTGATGTCGAGCATCTCGCCTTTCTTATGGTCGGCGGCGGGCTGACGGTAGAGCTCGCCGTAGAGCACGTAGGCATCGGCGTTGTAGGTAATCATTGTCGAGCCGTCGGCTGTAGCGTTTTTTCCTGCTATCAGGCTGGTGCATGCAAATGCCGCCTGCACGCCCGCAAGCATCAAGGCGAGCGCTGAGATTAGTTTTTTATTCATTTATTGTTTGTTTGAAGTTACGGAAAGGATACGGTTGCCACTGCTGAACGAATGCACGTCGTAGCTGGTGCCGAACGCTTCGGCTTGATAGCGGCTTGCCTTGGCGCCGTCGGCAAGCGTATGGAGATCGAGACGGAGGTCACTGCTGAAGTCTACGCCTTCCTTGCCGGCACACTTGAAGATTGCCTCCTTGGCGGTCCATGCCACGGTGGCTTTCCAGGTCGACGTGCCGATGAAGCGTTGTTCTTCTGCCGAAAACACGCGGTCTTTCACGCGGTCTACGCGCTTGTCGACGATTTCCACATCAACGCCGACGCACTCCGACGCCGACCATGCGGCAACCACCCACCCACGGCAGTGCGACAGGCTGAAGCCCATATCCATGCGCGCGCCTGCCTTTTCAACATAAGGCGCGCCCGACGGCTCATGGCAGAGCATGGCGTCGTCGCCAAACAGCTCGTGGACAAGCAGACGGGTCACCATTATTTCCGTGCGGCGGTTCACCGACTTCACGCCGTCGACAAATCGGTGCATACCGAAATCGTCGCCGGCGGCTTCGACACTCATCATATCAGGAATCTCCACTTCGGCAATCTCGATATCGCCTACGGAGGTGCGGTGTACTCTCATTTACTCTTCTTTTGTTTCCGGTTTGTCTTGCAGTATCTTCACTTTCACTTTCTCTATGCGGTGGCGCTCCACTGCCATCACACGGAAGCGGCAGCGTCCGTATTCTATAAGTTCGTTTTCCTGTGGGAAATCGTGCTTTATGTTGAGCAGCAGTCCGGCGATGGTCTCGGCGTCTTCGTCTACGTCGGCAAACTCATCGTCGTCAAGCCCCGTGATGCGGTAGAAGTCGTTGAGCTGAGTCTTGCCCTCAAACTCATAGATGTCCTGCGACAGGCGTTTGTAGTTTTTCTCGTCGTCGTCATATTCGTCGTTGATCTCGCCAACAATCTCCTCAAGCACATCCTCAAGGGTGACAACGCCTTGCGTGCCACCATACTCGTCTACCACTATCGCCATGTGCATCTTTTTTTTCTGGAAATCCTCGAGAATGTCGTCAATCATGCGGCTCTCGGGCACGAAGAAGGCGTCGCGCAGCAGCGACTGCCATTTGAACGCGGCGTCTTTCTTGCCCACAAACGGCAGGAGGTCCTTGGCATAGACTATGCCTTTGATGTTGTCCTGATTGTCGACATAGACGGGCAGACGCGAATAGCCCGACTCGCGTACGGTGGCGAGAAGCTGGTCGAAGGTCATATCCCAGTCCACGCAGGTCATGTCGACGCGGGGAGTCATAACGTCGCTGACGGTCTTGCCGCCGAACTTCAGGATTTCCTCAAGCATGTTTTTGTCTTTCTGTTCCTCCACGTCGGTGATCTCAAGCGCGTGCGACAGGTCGTCGAGCGACAGACGCTCTTCTTTCTTGGTCACGACTCGGTTGACAATAACCGTGCTGCGTGTCATCAGCGACGTCAGCGGACGCAACATGTGCGACAGAGAGCCTACGCCGCCCACAGCAAAAACTGCCCATTTCAGGCGATGCTCGTTGCTGTAGAGCTTGGGCAGGATTTCGCCGAAGAGAAGCAGGATAAACGTGAGCAGCACTGACTGCAGCACAAAGTTGACCACGGGGCTGGCTATCACAAGAATCTGCGTAAGGGCATAGTTGAGCAGAAGCACTATCGACACATTGACAAAATTGTTGGAGATAAGGATTGTGGCGAGCAGACGCTCCGGCTCTTTGAGCAGACGCGACACTGCCGCGCGCTTGTCTTCGTTCTCGATATCGTCGATGTCGCTTTGAGAAAGGGCGAAGAACGCTGTTTCTGAGCCCGACACGAAAGCCGAAACCATCAGAGCCACGCATGCCACTGCGAGAGCCACCATACTCCCTGCCGTAGGCACATTGAAGCCTATCCAGCTTGTGCCGCCATTCAGCGAGGCGGCAATAAAATTTAAAATACTCGGGTAAGGGTCTAAGTCCAAAATTATTATGCTTTTATTAATCTGTCTGCAAAGATAGTGCAAGGTGAGCGAAAAACAAAATCAAGCGAGTTTGATTTTGTTTTTCCGAACCGCAGCATTAAAGTCCTTAAAGTCCTTAAAGACCTTAAAATCCCCCACAGTTCTTAAAATCTTCAATTCCACTTAACCCCCTCAATCTCTTTTTTTCGGATCCAACAAGTTCCGCCTTTGCAGGCGCATACGCGCCATTCTTTCAGAGAATCCGCCCTCCTCAAGAAATTTCTCAGACAAAGCCTGCAATTGCTTAAAAAGCAAATAATCCGTCTGCATTATCAACACAATCACCATATTAGCGATTGTTTGCGGAGGTCGGGTTCTTGCCAAATTCATAAAAAATTCCGAATCATTATGTGTTTTTCCCAGCTCTCGCATCGCACTCATCTCCACCGAATCCATTTCCCATTGTCTATGACCATTTACACGCAAATAATCCTTATAATCTTCAAGCAACTCCATCAAACTCGCCTTAGCCACATTTATCAATCTGATTTCGCTCTTGCTTGATGTCGACGACGCTGCGCATCCCTCCACAATATTCTGTTTCCCGCTGCGGGCAGCCTGCACCATTTGATCAAAAGTTCTATCAGTACGCCTGATATAATTAGTGCAAAAATAAAAAGTCATGTCATAGATAGCCTGACTCTTCTGATATGAGAGAAGCTGCTTATAATTGCCGTTTTTAGGGATAAGTGTGTCCATCATTCTGCTTTGTTACACAACAAAGATAGTGCAAATCGAGAGCAAAAACAACAAGCTTGCTTGTATGTTTTGCCGAGATGCAGCCTATTTTATTCAAAGATAGTGCAAATCGAGAGCAAAACAAAATCAAGCAAGCTTGATTTTGCCGTTTTTCCGAACCGCAGCATTAAGGTCGTTAAAGTCCTTAAAATCCTTACTCTCCCCCCCCTCAAAAAAACAAAAACGGGCGGAAACTGTCGCTTCCGCCCGCCTGTTCTGTCTTCAAAAAAGATTATTTCACGATAACTTTCTTAACCACATTGTCGGCACGCACGATGTAGAGACCTGCTGCCACGCGGGTGCGGGCGTCGGTGCTTACCAATGCGCCGGCTGTTGTGTAGACTGCTACGCTCTGCGCGCCGTCAACAACGATCTCGCCGTTTGCAGCTGCGATAACCACGCCTGCTGCGTCTACATCTGCAACGCTTGATGTCTTTCCTGTTGCTGCCTTAACAGTCCAGTTGTCGCCGTCTTTAGCAACTGTGAGGATTACTGACGCCACGTCGCCTTCAGCGATGAGAGTCAAGTCATCACCAGGTACTGGATTACCTTGCAAATCTACAGCATCGCCATCCAAATCCAACGCAATTTTTCCAGCATAGTGGACTCCATTAATAATAATGCAAAAACCTTCTGACAACGCAGCCATATTTTCTTCTACCTCATATGTATAAGTACCGTTTGGATTGCTTACCATATCGGCTACTGCCCAACGATTAAACTCACCTTTAATCTGGACCTTGTCTGTTTTCACGCCAACGATTTTCAGTTTCCAAGTGCCATTGTCATTCTTGACCGTAAGAGTGATTTTGTCATAGTCAGCTGCGTCAGTAATCTTCATATTTTTGTCATCATACAAGTCTTGGTAGCCCAATTCGTTGTTAAGCGCGGCGTTCTCAAATACATTATTGCTGAGCCAAGCGTTTGGTTCTACTATGTTTATTTTAAACTCGTCTGCCAATTTCGCAGTCTCAGTCTCCTCATAGACATATTCTTTTGTTTCTGCATTATAGGCAAAAGTAACTGGCGTATCCCAACCAGTGCCATAAGCATTACCCGCCAACTGAACAGTATAAGTTTCTACCGGAGTTCCTGCGCTTGGCGCACCTTCTGTCTTATCGCAACTCCATTTTCCGTCTGTCCAATTATCATTTGCAACAAACGTGCAGTCTCCAATATTTCCTGTTAGGTCAATCGATTGCTGCTCTTTGTCATATACCGTTCCTTTGAATATAATAGAGTATTCACCATCATAATCAAATTCGCAAACATAGTATTTATCAGCACCTATTGTTTCCAATGCCATTTTTGTCCCAGGCCAGTCGCCCAACAATCTATCTTCTGTTCCCGTCTTCCAAGCATAGGCTGTTAACGTATTGTTGTCAGTAACAAATCCAGCCACCTTCAGATACACCTTTGCTGCCTGTGCAGAAAAGATTGCCATCAAAACAAACAACAACGTAAAAGTAAGTTTTTTCATAATAGTAAAATTTTAATTTTTTCGATATGTATATTACCAAACTATGGTGCGCATTTCCCACACGCACCATAGTATTTTTGTAAATTTATCTTCTGTTATTTCACGATAACTTTCTTAACAACATTGTCGGCACGCACGATGTAGAGACCTGCTGCCACGCGGGTGCGGGCGTCGGTGCTTACCAATGCGCCGGCTGCTGTGTAGACTGCTACGCTCTGTGCGCCGTCAACAACGATTTCGCCGTTTGCTGCGTTTACAGCCACGCCTGCTGCGTCAACACCTGCCACGCTGCCTTCTGTTGCAACGAGCTTAAACGCGCCTGTGTTGATGTTGAATGTCACCTTGTAAGTGCCGGGAGCTGTTGTGCAGCATTTTTCCAAGCCCTTTGTGAATGTGCCTTCGAGAGTGCTGACTGTTGTTTCTTCAGCAAAGCCCCAAGTGCCTTTGCCACCGAGACCTTCAAAGATACGCCAGTAGCTCAACTCGCTCTCTTCGGCTGCAGGGAAAGTTATCACTCCGCTGAACTCGCCGGCTGTCTCTGTTGCAGTGAGCTTGCCGCTCGGGTCGGTGAAGTCCCAACCGTTGTTGTTGCCCATCACGTAAACCTCTGTCACTTCGCCTGCTTCGCCCTCTGTGCCTTCAAGGAGGAGAGATGCGTTGCCTTCACCGTCGATAGTAAGAGTGATTGTTTTGCAATTGTAAGTTGCGTCGCCAAGGTCGATGTTTGCACTTGCCCCACCCGGAACGAGTGAGTAAGACATACCGAGTTGTGGCACTGCTCCCGAGATACCGCCATAGTTGCAGGCATCGCTCCAATTAGCGTCTGCCACCTTAAACTGTCCGAAAAGTTCTTTATCTGCAAGCGTATAAACGCCTTCCTTTTCAGTTGTCTGGAATTCCCATGCTGGATCTGCATTCCAGTTTGTCACACCACCGCGAATAAAGATTCCTGATCCTGCGGCGTTACCAACCAATGCGCAGAGTGCGCACATCAAAAAAAGAGTAAATTTTTTATTCATAGGTTCTAAATTTTAATTAGTGAATCATTAACGCCGCAAAGATACACCTTATTTTCACAAAGTGGTCAATAAAAAGATATGTTCTTCAACATATTTTGGACATAATTACAATTCTAACATCATCAACGCTCTAAGAACCGCCTCACCCGCCAACCGAAGCCACAGCCCGAGCAGCCGACCGCGCGAGCGGTCACGCCTTCAGTTAACCCCCGACAGCGTCGGGGGTACACGCACCGACGCACATGCGCCGCGGAGCGCCGCCGCTGAAAGAAGCATCGCATAAAAAGAAAGGATGCTCCGCCGCAAGGCGAGGCATCCCTTCTCTAACAATAAATTATTCTGGTAGATTAGTCTTTTAACTTCATCTTCAGATATTCACGGTTCATACGTGCAATGTTGCTCAACGAAATGTTTTTCGGACACTGAGCGGCGCAAGCGCCTGTGTTGGTACAGTTACCGAAACCGAGCTCGTCCATCTTGCTCACCATAGCGCGGACGCGGCGTGCTGCCTCGACCTTGCCTTGTGGGAGAAGTGCGAACTGGCTGACCTTCGCTGAAACAAACAGCATAGCCGAACCGTTCTTGCAGGCTGCCACGCAGGCACCGCAACCGATGCAGGTAGCTGAGTCCATTGCCTCGTCGGCTGCCTCCTTTGAGATAGGTATTGCATTGGCATCGCCGGCTCCGCCCGTATTGAACGATACGTAGCCACCAGCCTGCTGGATTTTGTCGTAAGCCGAGCGGTCTACCATCAAGTCACGGATTACGGGGAATGCGTGCGAGCGCCATGGCTCGATAGTGATAGTGTCGCCGTCGTTAAACTTACGCATGTGCAACTGGCAAGTAGTGATGCTGCCAACAGGTCCGTGAGGATTACCGTTGATGTAGAGTGAGCACATACCGCAGATTCCCTCGCGGCAGTCGTTGTCGAACACTACTGGCTCCTCGCCCTTCTCCACGAGCTGCTCGTTGAGCATGTCGAGCATCTCAAGGAAGCTGATGTTGGTCGGCACATTGTCAAGTGAATAATCGACGAATTGACCCGGCTCTTTAGGACCGCGTTGACGCCAGATTTTTAACTTTATGTTGATTGTCTGTTCCATAATTAGCTAAAATATTAATGCCTAAAGGCGGGTTGTTATGACTTATAGTTACGTGTTTGAACCTTGATTGCCTCATAGTTGAGCGGCTCTTTCAGCAAGATTGGCTTTTCGCCCTCGCCGGCATACTTCCAGCAGCTTACATACATATACTGGTCGTCGCGGCGCTGTGCCTCGCCATCCTCTGTCTGATACTCCTCGCGGAAGTGTGCGCCGCACGACTCGTTGCGGTGGAGCGCGTCGATTGCCATAAGGCGGCCGATAGTGAAGAAGTCCTCAAGACGGAGTGCCTTTTCAAGCTCTACGTTGAGTGTGTCTGCCTCGCCTGGTACAAACAAGTTGGTGTCGAATTCTTTCTTCAAGTTGTCGATTTGCTCGATTGCCTTGATCAAGCCTTCTGCCGTACGTCCCATACCTACAAGGTTCCACATAATCAAGCCGAGTTCCTTGTGGATTGAGTCGGCTGAACGTTTGCCCTTGATGTTCATCAATCGCTCGATGCGTGCGCGAACCTTTTTCTCTGCCTCAACAAACTCAGGGGCGTCGGCTCCCGGGTGTTTAACCTTAATCTGGTCAGAGAGATAGTTCTGCATTGTGTAAGGCAATACGAAATAACCGTCGGCCAAGCCCTGCATCAACGCAGAAGCTCCGAGGCGGTTACCGCCGTGGTCGGAGAAGTTTGCCTCACCGATTGCAAACAAGCCCTTGACTGATGTCTGGAGCTCGTAGTCTACCCAGATACCGCCCATTGTGTAGTGCGATGCCGGGAAGATCATCATCGGTGTCTTGTATGGGTTGTCGTCGGTAATCATCTCATACATCTGGAACAAGTTGCCATAGCGGGCTGCGATGACATCCTCGCCCAAACGGTTGATTGCGTCGGAGAAGTCCAAGTAAACGGCATTGCCTGTTCCTACGCCGTAGCCTGCGTCGCAACGCTCTTTGGCTGCACGGCTGGCGATGTCGCGAGGACAAAGGTTACCGAATGCCGGATAGCGGCGCTCCAAGTAGTAGTCGCGGTCTTCTTCCTTGATTTCTGTCGGTTTGAGCTTGCCGGCGCGGATTGCCTCGGCATCTTCTTTCTTCTTCGGAACCCAGATGCGGCCGTCGTTACGCAACGACTCTGACATAAGGGTAAGTTTCGACTGGTTCTCGCCATGCTTTGGAATACATGTCGGGTGAATCTGCGTGAAGCAGAGGTTTGACAGGTATGCACCGTGCTTGTAGCACTGCACTGCAACAGAACCGTTGCAACCCATAGCGTTGGTCGAAAGGAAGAAAACGCGGCCGTAACCGCCTGTCGCAACCACAACTGCGTGTGCGGCGTAGCGCTCAATCTCTCCGGTGATAAGGTTGCGCACGATGATACCGCGTGCGCGGCCGTCTACAACTACCAAGTCGAGCATCTCGCGGCGTACGTAGCTCTTCACTGTGCCCTTGTTGATCTGACGGTTCAATGAAGAATATGCGCCGAGAAGGAGCTGCTGGCCTGTCTGACCTTTAGCGTAGAACGTACGTGACACTTGGGCGCCACCGAAAGAACGGTTGGCGAGCAAGCCTCCGTATTCACGTGCGAATGGCACGCCCTGTGCAACGCACTGGTCGATTATGTTGTTTGACACTTCTGCCAAGCGGTATACGTTGGCTTCGCGCGAGCGGAAGTCTCCACCCTTGACTGTGTCGTAGAACAAACGGTAAACGGAGTCACCGTCGTTCTGATAGTTTTTCGCTGCGTTGATACCACCCTGCGCGGCGATTGAGTGCGCGCGGCGTGGAGAGTCCTGGATACAGAAGTTCAACACGTTGAAGCCCATTTCGCCGAGTGTCGACGCTGCCGACGCTCCTGCAAGGCCTGTTCCTACAACGATGATGTCGAGGTGACGCTTGTTGGCTGGGTTCACGAGTTTCTGATGTGCCTTGAAGTTTGTCCACTTCTCAGCAACTGGTCCTTCAGGAATTTTAGAGTCAACTTTCTCGTCCGAATAAACGGCGTATTGGCTCATTATGCTTGTGCTATCAATAATTTTTTCTGACATGTCTCAATTAGTTTGAAGTGAATTAAAGAGCAAACTGAACTGTGAATACTACGGCTTGAATCAAGAACAATCCGATTACGATTGTTGCCCACCAGTTGCCAAGTGTTTTGAAACGTGGAATCCAAACGTTGTTGGTTGTGCCGAGCGACTGGAACGCGCTCCAGAAGCCGTGAGTCATGTGGAACCAAAGTGCCACAAGTCCGATGACGTAAACTGGCAATGTCCACATCTGGCCGAAAGCGTTCTTGATGTGGTGCATACCGTCGGCTGCCAAAAGAACTGCGCTGCCGTCACCACAGCTTGCGCCCAACTGATGGCATACCTCTACAAACTGCATCTTTGCCCAGAATTGAGCGAAGTGCACAATCATGAAGGCTACGATTACGATACCGAGCACGAGCATGTTCTGCGACGCCCACTCTACGCTTGCTGGCTTTGTTGTTACCGCGTAGCGGTCGTTGCCGCGCGCCCTGCGGTTCTGCATCGTAAGCCAGAATGCATAAATAATGTGTACAATGAAGCCGGCGGCAAGAATCGCTGTAGCGACCAATGCGTACCAATTAGCACCCAAGAACTCGCAGACCATGTTGTATGCGTCCGGAGATATCAGGGCTACTGTGTTCATTAATACGTGAAAGGTTACAAATAGGAGCAGGAAAAGACCGGTTACCGACATAACCACTTTTCTTCCTAAGGATGAATTTGTTAACCACATAGTAGTTCTGAAAATTTAGTTATTAATTAAGTTTATAGTTTTAATTCAAAATGCACGGGACATAGTTCCCCGTGCAAAGTTACCTTTTATTAACCGAATATGGAAATTATTCTATAATTTTTTTACGCATCTCACTTTTGCCGCTTTGCGGTCGCGCTCGCGGCGGAAACTGTCGAAGGTTTCAAAGATGTCGCCGAGGGCGATGGTGGAGTTGCTGACCTGACTTTCGTAGAGCTGGGCGCCGGTGGTGCCGGCGGATGCCTGCCCTTGAAGGGCGCCGCTGACACCGCTTATCTGCTCAAACAAGCGCATCTGAAGATTGACCATCTCGTAGGCGCCTATGTTGGTGGCGTTGCCGCTCACTTGCTCCGGACGGTCGTTGCCGCCGCGGGGATGGTATGGGACTATGCCGTTGGGCTTCGACCATGCATAGCGGAGGTCGTTCCATGTGAAGCCTTCGGGAAGGATATTGTCTGGATAGAGGAGCACGCCTTTCGCGCTGGCGCCCATCACGTGGTCTACAAGGGTGACGAGGCGGTTGACGTATTTCTGCTGGTCGATCACGTCCTCAACCATCGAATGCACCTCGCCGTCGGTCAGCGGATAGAGCTTCAACGCGAAGGGGTGGCTGCCGTGGCCGTAGGGGCTGTCGTACTGGCTGAGGACGGCGCCGTCGGGGCTGAGCCAATAGCATCGCCAAACGTGGCGCAGCTCCCAGCGGCGGTCGATGTCGGGGTCGTGGACAGGCTCTTCGGGTGTGCCGGGCTGGAAAAACCATTCGCCGGTGCGCCGGTTGTGGCAGTCGTAGCCCTCCCGGCTCTCGCGCCGCCACAGCTCGACCACGCGCACTCGCCCGGGTTTGCCGCTGCGGAAGAAGTCGGAGGTGCCTGAATCTACGGCATCGGGCTGTGTCTGATAGTGGCGGCAGATGTCGAGGGCGCGGGCGCGGCTGCCGTCGCTGAGCCGCTCAATAAGAGTAGCAAGCGGCATGTCGTGCAGCTGACCGACAAGGTCGAAGTCGCGGCAGCGGGGGTCGTCTCCGCCGCGGAACAGCATCTGCGACGGCGACACGTTGCTGAGCGCAACCCGTCCTTCCTCGCCGAAGTCAATGCGCTGGAAGCAGCACCCTGAGATGAGAAATTCTTCCATCAGACGGCTGTCGAGCTCGCCCACAAGGTTGCCGTGCAAAGGCTCCGCAGGTGCGGGTTCGGCGGCGAGACGGCTGCGGAACCGCCCCACCACGCTCTTGACCAGCTGGCGGATAAGGTTGTTGGTCAGCGGATCTTTGCCGTTGTCGCGCAGATGCTGCCACTCGCTGACGCGCCGACCGTGCTCGTCGGTCATCATGTCGCACCACTGGTTGCCATAGGTGAAATTCTTGTTGCGCTCGCGTTTTTCTCTCAGCGGACGCATCCGCTCCCATGCCCTGTGTGCTTCGGCAAGCAGGTGCATGGCTTGGCTTGTATTCTCTGTGTTTTCCATAGTTTTCTTTTTTGGCAAAAATACACCTACAACAATACAATCTGTCGCAAAAAAGAGACAAAAAACAAACTTTTTTCATCGTCTTATTGTTGTCTACATATAAAAAAATGAGAAATTTTTTTTTATTTGAAAAAAAATAAGGCTTTATCAAAAAACAAACGTATATTTGCAGAAAGAATATACAAATTCAAAATCATCAATAACTATGAACAAAAAAATCAGTTTGTATGTATTGGTCGGTGCTGTTGCATTGACTGGATGTAACAAGAAAATGCAGGACTTCGCTGCCGAGCATTTCACCACCAACCCTAACCCACTCGAAGTTGTGGGCGACAACGTTCCTGGCACAGTAACTGCCAATGTCCCTCAAAAGTTCTTCAAAAAGAACGCAGAGGTTACCGTAACTCCTTACCTTTCTTATGGTATGGACAACAAGGCCACTTCTCAGTCTTACACTTTCCAGGGCGAGAAGGTTAAGGGCAACAATCCTGTTATCAACTACAAAGAAGGCGGCACAGTGACAATCCCTGTAAACTTTGTCTACACTCCGGAGATGATGAAGAGCGACCTCTACCTTGACTTCAACGTGGTTCAAGGCAAGAAAGTCTACACTCTCCCTGCTGTGAAAGTTGGCGAAGGCGTTGTAGCCACTTCTACTTTGGCTGACGCTACTACTGTCACTCCTTCTGCTGCTGCCGACAAATATCAGCGCGTAATCAACGAAATCTGCGACGCTAACCTTATGTTCCTTATCAACCAGGCCAACGTTCGCGCTTCTGAGTTGAAGAAAGGCACAAGCGTTTCTAACTTCAACGAAACTGTTGCCGAGGCTTCTAAGGCTGACAACAAAGAAATTGAAGGCATCCACGTTTCTTCTTTCGCTTCTCCTGAAGGTGGTGTGAAATTCAACGCCAAGCTGTCTGAAAAACGTGAGCACTCTACTGTTAACTACTTGAACAAGAACCTCAAGAAAGAAAAAGTTGACAACTACGGCGACATCACGTCTGAGTTCACTGCTCAGGACTGGGACGGCTTCCAGAAACTCGTTTCCGAGAGCAACATCCAGGATAAAGACCTTATCCTCAGCGTTCTCTCTATGTACAGCGACCCTGAACAGCGTGAGAAAGAAATCCGCAACCTCTCTTCTGTATTCGATCAGTTGGCTAAGGAAATCCTTCCGCAACTCCGCTACTCTCGCATCTCTGCTTCGATCAACACTATCGGTCGCAGCGACGAGGAAATCGCAGCTCAGTACAAAGAAGATCCTACTCAACTCTCTATCGACGAGCTCCTTTACGCTGCCACTAAGACTGACAACGTTAACGAGAAAGAGGACATCTACAAAACTGCCGTTAAGCAATATCCTAATGACTACCGCGCTTACAACAACCTCGGTATGGCTCAGTATGTAAAGGGCAACTACAACGATGCTAAGGCTAACTTCGAGAAGGCTGCTTCTCTCAACCCTAACAGCGACGAGGCTAAGATGAACCTTGGTCTTATCAAGATGATGAACAAGGACTACAACGGTGCTCGCGAAGCTTTCGGTAGCGCTGCTAACGCTGAAGGTATCAACGAGGCTATGGGTGTTTACTACCTCCGCCAGGGTGACTACCAGACTGCTGCCAAAGCTTTCGGCGACAGCAAGTCGAACAACGCGGCTCTCGCTCAAATCCTCAACAAGGACTACAGCGCCGCTCAAAGCACTCTCGAGGCTGTAAAGGCTCCTAACGCTACTACTTACTATATGATGGCTGTCGTTGCTGCCCGCACTAACAACGAACAGGCTGTATACGCAAACCTCCGCAAGGCTGCCGCTCTTGATGCTTCTATCAAGGACCGCGCTGCCATCGACAAAGAGTTTGCAAACTACAACGTAGCAAACCTCTAATCTGAGCGTTACAACAATTTATAGAAAAGGCGGCTGTCATGACAGCCGCCTTTTTGCTTTTCATCATCACCACATCCTGACATTATGAACCGAATCAAAACCTTTCTGCTCCTAATGATTGCCGCGGCCATCCACTGCAATGCCGCAAATTATCTGCGTGTGAACCAAATCGGATACCTTGTCGACGACGTGAAAGTTGCCGTGATTATGATGGAACACGGCGACGCTCCGACCTCGTTCTGCGTGGTCAACGCCGACTCCGGAAAGAAGACCGTGATGCACACGGTGAAACCTACGGGCGAGTTTGCTGGCTTCGCTCAGACGGCACGGCTCGACTTCTCAAAAGTAAAGACTCCTGGCACATACTACATTACTGCGGCAGGGGCGAAATCCTCATCTTTCCGCATTTCCGACGACGCCTATGCCGGCGCACAGGAGGTGCCGCTGAACTATATGCGGCAGCAACGCTGCGGATGGAATCCGCTGATGCGCGACTCCTGCCACCGATACGACGGACGCCTGCAGCTGTGCGGCGACCGCGACGGTGAACACGTTGACGTGCGCGGTGGATGGCACGATGCAAGCGACTATCTGCAATATCTCACCACTTCTGCCAACGCTGTCTACCAAATGCTGTTTGCCTACTCGCAGAATCCGTCGGTGTGGGCGGACAACTTCCAAGCCGACGGCACTGAGGGCGCAAACGGAATCCCCGACATACTCGACGAGGCTCGCTGGGGTCTGGAATGGATGCTGAAAATGAATCCTGACGACAACACGTTCCTAAACCAGATTGCCGACGACCGCGACCACCGATCGCCGGGACTACCCAACGAGCAGATGGCCGACTATGGATGGGGTGCGGGGAAAGACCGACCTGTATACCCGTGCATCGGTAGCCCGGCGGGATTGAGAGAATACAAGAACCGCAGCCGCGGACTGGCTTCTTCGGTGGCGAAATTCAGCTCGTCGTTCGCTCTCGGCGCAAAGGTGTTTGAAACGCTCGACCCTGCTTTTGCCTCTACGCTGCTTAGAAAGTCGGACGTGGCATACGATGTGGCGAAGGCAAACCCGGGCAACTGCCAGACGGTATGCACCGTGTCGCCTTATTTCTACGAGGAGGACAACTGGACCGACGACCTTGAGCTGGCGGCGGCGACAATAGCGGCTTGCTCTGGCTCGGAAAAGATGATGACGGAGGCGGTTGATTGGGAACGCCAGGAACCCGTGACTCCGTGGATGGGTGCCGACAGCGCCCGACACTATCAATGGTATCCGTTTGTCAACATCGGACACGCATTGGTTGCAATGCACGGCAACGAGCGACAGCGCGCCGAGGCACTGCGCAACATGCGCTGCGGCTTGCAGCGCGTGGCCGACAGAGCCGCCGACGTAAATCCTGCCTTCAAACACGGCATCCCTTTCATCTGGTGCAGCAACAACCTTACAGTGGCATTTGTGACGCAGGCGATGCTCTACCGCAAGCTGTCGGGCGACTGCCAGTTCCAAGAAATCGAGACAGCCATGCGCGACTGGCTCTTCGGTGTGAATCCGTGGGGTAAATGCATGGTCGTGGGGCTGCCCGAGAATGGCGACTATCCGCGCGACCCGCATTCAATGATAAGTCACGGACACGACTATAAAATCACCGGCGGACTTGTCGACGGCCCTGTCTACACTGCCATCTTCAAGTCATTGCGCGGCGTGGTACTGAGCCACGACGACGGATATGCCAAGTTTCAAGGCGGCGCGGCGGTCTATCACGACGACTATTGCGACTACAGCACCAACGAGCCTACGATGGACGGAACGGCCTCAATGACGTGGTTCCTCGGAGAGCTGGCGAAAGCCGCCCGCAGATAACCCTTCCGCGGCACTCTTACAAAGGCGTGCATCAATCAGCATATCATTCCTTCATCAACTTATCATATAATGGCCATATCGCCCATTATATGATAAGTCGATTTTATTTGGAAGCTACCCTCATATAAAATAATCTGAATTCACTGCTCGCCGACACTTATTGCAACTTGTCTGCCGCCGGTTACTTTCCGGAACAGAAACGGTATCATTGTGATTTTTCATCGTTTGAAAAGCAGAGAAACGCAATAGAAAAGCTTCTATGCGTGGCAGCAGAAACTGATTGAAAGTTGTCTGTAAACTAACATAGATCGCCATCAAGACAATTACTGTTGCAAAAAATGCAACACTACTATTGAAATCGTCAACACCTTTGGATAAAACAAACTGCCGAGCTAAAACGCCAACGACAAGAGTACCTACCAATACACGGGAATAGAGTGCTATATGTTCTATACTTTTCTGATTCATAGTGATATTTGCTAATTGTTTGTGCGCAAATATATGCTATTTCATAGATACCATGTTATAAATCTAAGGAAGTGGCAGCATTTGTCCTCGATATGTAGCTTTTTCCCTTGTTAAGGTGCTATTGTTTGACAAAAACTCAAAGGAAAATATAGGTAATTTCATATTTGGAAGATTATTTTATTTTCTCTATCTAAATGGCTGAATGAAAAATCCTATATTTGTATAAATGTAAAGAAATGCCCTAAAACTGTGGATTTTCGTGGTGGCATAGGCGTGACAGATTGTTAACTTACTGTTATTAAGTAAGTTTTGTTAGATAGTTAAATATTCCAAACAGAATTTTGTTGCGGTTTTATTAAGTAAATTTTGTACCTTTACAAATAAAATAACGGTTATGGCACGAACAGAAAGTCAATTAGAAATATACAAGATTATTTTGGGACGCAAAACTATGCGACAAATCATCATTGAGAAAGAACATATTGAAGAAGCTATTGATGATAATAATTTGTTTAATCGTTTGTTTTCTAGAATGCTTCATGCAATTACACAAGATACCGCATGGCATACTGATAGGACAAAAATAGGGCTATCATTGCTATCCAATGAAGGAGAGGATGTAAATCAAATATTAACAAGTCATTCTGCACAAAATCTTATAGAGGGTTACATTGATGGTGGACAGTACGATAAAATTAGGACGGCTGCTCAGATGAACCATGTCTCTGATAAAACTGTTTTAGGTCGGGATAAAATGATAGCAAGTCGTTTTTACCTATATTTGCATTTACCATTAGATTCAAATGTAGGTTTACTATTTCTTGAACGTAAAACTGGACAAAGCATAAAACCTGCAATTGAAATTCTTTTAAAAGAGTTACTACGTACTAGTCATCAGATTAAACTCGAAAGATATGTTCCTCAGTCGCTAATAGACGAATATAAAGACTCTGGAATTATTGATAGTTTTACCTTTACAGATTTCATTACAACAGGAGTTATGGATGGTAATGGGGTAAATGGAATTGTAAGAGGATATGATGTTTCCATCAAAATAACGCCAACAAGAGAGAATAAACCTTCCTATGATTTGATTAGAAATGTGTTAGGTTTGATAGGTCAAAGCAATTTTAATATTGGGAATACAACTAAAATACTTTCTAATTTTGGCAAAAAGAAAGGAACACTTAAAAAAGATGATAAAGTATATTCTTTTATCATTGGCGATGACTTGAAGATAAAGCCTATGATGCCAATAAACGATGAAATACAAGATGAAGAAACTGGAATGTTAAAAAGAGCAGATATAAAATCTATGTGTGATGGCCTTTTAGCGCAAATATGTGAAGAAGTGTACATTGTAGAATAAAGACTTTATGAATATATCAACTCTTTTATATTACATTCTCAAATTAATTACAGAAGGACACAAGTGGCAATATCAAAATGCAACATGTACAAATAAACCTCCTAAATTCTATTTTTCAGTTTTGCAGTGGATTGCCATCTTGCTTGCATTTATATTCACGTTAACAAATAACGCAGGACTGAGTAATGACATCATAGATACGTTGCTTAATTCATTAAGTATCATGACGGGGTTATTCCTTGCTCTCATTGTTGTAGTCTATGATAAATTTAAGGAATTAAGATTTGATGCAAGCTCTGATAGTGGAAAAATCAACAGATTGAAATCTTGGAATTATCTTCAACAATTTAACGCACTGGCTTCATATGCAATTTTTATTTCTCTAATAGTTATCTCAATCCTTGTGGGAACTTTGTTATACGGGCAGCAAATAGATTTCTCAAATGTCTCTATTGCCACGTCAATAGAGGAAGTGAATGTTAGTCTTTCTATTAAAATGACGTTAGTATGTGTTGTTCGTTTCTGCGTTGTATATTTCCTACTTGATTTCTTCATTCTGACAATCTATGCTGTCACAAGTTTATTCCAACTGATAAATCTTGAAATGCTTTCCAAACAGCCAACATACAATATTAGAGGAAATAAGGTGATGGAAGATAAATTAGTTCTCAAGAAAGAATATCCAATACTTTCTATTATATCCAAAATTGCCATTGGGATTTCTATTGTTGGGATAATTGCCTATGAATGGGAAAATATCGTATTAGCATTTCAAAGGCTTTTCTAATTAAGCATCATAATCCTTATTAAGCTACATTCCTTTGTTGTATCACAAATTAGCTTATAATATGAATATGTTGCTTTATTGTTACTTTTAGGCTGAGTGTATTGTTTGATGGAGTTCTAATAGGGGAATACAACCTTGTTATAAATTCATATGAAACACACTTATTCCAACTGTTGCCACGCTCTGACCATTCATAACAAACGCGGCAATCATTGAGTTGCAAGCCTAATCCATCTGCCATTTTCTTCAATTCACGCCTGTTTTCTTTTGGGGGCAGTATATAGTCTTTTCTCTTTCATACCATTTTCTGGGTCAGTAGAAATTTAGTGGGGATAAATTTTAGGCATCCAAATGTTATGCCGAACTTTGCGGTATGGAAAACGATTACTTACAGGCACTGGCACAAGTGGTGCTGCCAACCGAGATTTTAGATTACTTCTCGATAACGGGAATTGCACAAACAACTACGGAAATCCACATCAGCCTTGACGAGAGGATGAACAAAGCGTTGAGCAATGATGCCCATTTTGAATCCAAAGGCTTTATGGCGGCCGTAAATGTCACAGACTTCCCCATCCGGGACCACAAGGTCGTCCTGCGGATACGGCGCAGGCGATGGACAGACACGCGCACGGGTAAAAGTTTCAGCATTCCGATAGACCTCGACATCGTAGCCAAAGGCACGCGTTACTCCAAAGAATTTGGAGCTTTTT